>Ga0214544_1006544_pt1 | contig 21390 bp, 15 predicted proteins | sample CNSS3metaG_FD_160074 | JGI IMG/M metagenome (GOLD analysis project Ga0214544, IMG submission 160074) | Root nodule microbial communities from cowpea collected in UCLA plant growth center, Los Angeles, California, USA - CNSS3 | ecosystem: Host-associated > Plants > Roots > Nodule | place: USA...
AAGTCCATGGTCAAGAAATTTTGGGTTGGAAACCTTATGGCAGTAAGGTTTCTTGTTTAGGCATTGGCTGAAATAAAGTAATTTGGGATGAACTTATATGTATTAAATTATACGTTTATATTGTTACATGAGCTCACCCTTTTTCTGTGTGTTTGGCGATGATCGTGTAATTCATTACACGAGAGTAGGCGTTGTTTCAAGTGGAGTTGGTGACACTTAGAGCCGGAGAGGGGATAACTTGGGAAGTTTTATAGACTATGTTTGACTATTTTGTAAACATTTAGTTGATTAGTTTTGAATTATGTAAACTTGAAGTTTAATTTATGGTTTTGAATTTTGAGACATTTTATTAGGTTTTAATTTTCCCGCATTTTGGAAAAGAACTTAGAAAAATAATGGCATATTTAATATTATTTTACTTTATTTTATTTAAATTAGTAATATCCGACTGGAATGTTACACGAACTACAGGTCCAAAAAATTTTCGTTTAGCAAGTGAATCTAATTCTGCTTGGATTGCATCTTTCCATTTTGTCAAATCATTTTTTCTCGACTATCTTAAATTGTCAGTGGTTCTTGATCCTCATTGTCAGTTAGAACATCCTTTGCTACATTATATGCAAAAACCTCGTCAATATTGACTTTATTTCGGTTTCATATTTTATGATTCATGACATAATTTATTGAGATTCCATCATTTTCAACAATTTTAGGCACTTGAGGTTCTTCTGGAACCGAATCATTAATTATGTCAAAAGAATCTTTTGGGACTTTTACCCCCTCGATTAGGCCATCTTGCATTTTTTCCCTTTTTCTCATCCGAGGATTTTTATCTTTGGAACTGTCAAGCCTACCACGCTTCAGGCGTGTTTGAGATTCATTTGCTATATTAGATTGTCCAATAGGAATATCAATTCTGATTGGAGCATTAGCAACGGGTATATGCGACTTAGTTATCCTTTTTGTGTGAGTAAAAGCATCTAGTAATTGGTTGGCCAATTTTTGTAAATGAATTATCCGTTGAACTTCTAGTTCACACTCTTTTGTATGAGGATCAAGATGAGATAATGATAAATCATTCCAACCAATATCCTTTTCCAATTTCTTTCTTTCTCCCCCCAACGTTGGAAAAACTGATTCATCAAAATGATTATCAGCAAATCCAGTTGTAAATAAGTCACCTGTTGATGGTTCAAGATATTTTATTATCGATGGAGAATCATATCCAACATATATTCCCAAACGTCTTTGAGGACCCATCATAATCCTTTTTGGTAGGGAAATTGGGACATATACAACACACCCAAAAATTCTTAAATGAGAAATATTAGGTTGCTGACCAAAAACCAACTACAGAGGAGATTAATTGGAAGATTAGATTTTATAAGTAAAGGTCTTGCAATCAATTTTAGACGTTTTATCAATGATTCTGCAAGTCTATTTTAAGTATGAACATGTGCTACTGGATGTTCAATTTCAATTCCAATTGACATACAATACTCATTAAAAGCATGAGATGTAAATTCAGCAGCATTATCAAGATGAATTTTCTTAATTGGATAATCTGGGAAGTGGGCTCTTAACTTGATCAATTGTGCTAATAACTTAACAAATGCTTGATTTCGAGTTGATAGTAAACAAATATGTGACCATCTAGTGGACACATCAATTAATACCATGAAATATCTAAATGATCCACATGGTGGGTGTATTGGACCACAAATATCACCTTGTATTCGTTCTAGAAATTAGATTGACTCATTTCTATTTTTTTCTGGTGATGGTCTTATTATCAACTTTCCCTGCGAACATGTAGTGCATGAGAAATCATTGGACTAAAGAAGTTTTTGACTTTTAAGTGGATGTCCACATGAGTTTTCAACTATTTTTCACATCATGATATATCCAAGATGACCCAACCGATCATGCCAAACAAGAAATTCATGCTTATTTGTAAGCTTCTGGCTTACATTGACATGCGTCTCAATCGCATTAATATATGTGTAGTATAAGCCATAAGAGAAGGCTGATAATTTTCCAATACACATTTTTTATTTGACTCAATTTGAGTTATATAAAGATATTCAATATCTCCTTCATTATTTGTCTCAATATGATATCCATTTAGACAAATATCCTTGAAACTTAATAAGTTTTTATTGGACTTAGGAGAATAAAATGCATTTTTAATATGTAATCTTGTACCTCTTGGTAGAAGTACAATAGCTCTTCCGGAGCCTTCAATTATATTTGTAGTACAAGAAATAATACTAACATTGACTTCTCGCATTATCAAATAAGAGAAAATTTATTACTCTTGAGAATTATGAGTTGTTGCACTATTAGCAAGGCACAAATCCTCATCATTGGTGTTAATACCAATATTCATTCTTGATATAAACATAAATATCAATATTAAATATTTCTTTGTAACAAGAGAAGAAAAAAATAAATAAAAATTGAAGATTTTATTCATTAAAAAACTTTAAATCCGATACATGGAAGTAAATATAAATAATATTCTTTAAACATAAAAATTATAATACATTTAAATTACCAATATGTTTAAACATAAACATTATAATTAAATTTTAATATAATAATGTTAAAAAATCCTCTACTGGCAATTGAGTTTCATTTTTTTTGTCAAACTAATACAAGTACTGCCAAAATAATATTTTCGTTTCGTAATCAAGTTTGTCTATTATGACTATATATCCGTTTATAAAAGAGGATTATTCAATAAAAACATAAAAACTTTTATATATATATATATATATATATATAAATATAAGAGCAACATGAATTAAATATAAAACATTGTCTTAAAATTTAATAACATAATATAAAATAAAATAAAACTATTTTCTAACACTCCCATCACCAATAAGGTGATTAATGCTTCCATCGAGTTTAGAAAAGAAATCACCAATATCAAGATGAATAGTATCCATATGGCCATAATCATAATCACCATCTTCATAAGCAAAGTTGTTTTTATATTCTTCTTTTTAAGTGATTCTTGGTAGAGTTCAACAAGATGCTTTGGTGTATAACAGGCACAAGTCCAATGACTTTTACTGCCACAACGATAACATATATTTTCAGCTTTTTTGCCATTTTTTTCACCCCTTTCTTTTTCCTTTTTTGCATTCTTGTTCCATTTATGTTGATGAAGTTTCTCTTTGAAATTTCCTTTATAACCATGTCCATGACCATGATTAATAGCACGACCACGACCAAGACCATGGCTACGACCACGACCAAGACCATGGCTACGACCACGACCAAAATTATGACCACGATTATTATTATGGTCCTGACCTCGTCCATGATTATATGGATCAGATGTTGCTACATTCACTTCTGGGAATGGAGCAGAACCAGTTGGTCGGGCCTCATGATTTTTCATCAAGAGCTCATTATTTTGTTCAGCCATAAGAAGGCATGAAATCAATTCAGAATATTTGTGAAAACCTTTTTCACGATATTGTTGTTTCAAAAGCAAATTAGTTGTATGAAAAGTTTAGAATGTTTTTTCCAACATATCCTCATTAGTAATTCTTTCTCCACATAGAGTCAATTGAGAAGTAATTCTAAACATTGCATAATTATATTCACTTACAGTTTTAAAATCTTGCAACCGTAAATGCATCCAATCATAATGAGCTTTTGGCAAAATCACAGTTTTTTGGTGATCATATCTTTCTTTTAAATTTTTTCACAATGTAGAAGGGTCTTTTATAGTAAGGTATTGAACTTTCAACCCTTCATGAAGATGGCGACGAAGGAAAATCATAACTTTAGATTTATCTTGTTCAGATGCTTTATTTCCTTCTTTTATAGCATCACCAAGACCCATTGCATCTAGATGAGTTTTAGCATCTAAAATCCATGATAAATAATTCTTCCCCAAAATATCAAGGGCCGCAAATTCAAGCTTTGCAAGATTTGACATATTTTAGAACTAGCACATAAAATATTAATATAATTAAATTATATATGAAATTACTGAAATCAAATAATAATAATAAGACAGAGAAAAAACAAATCAAACAATTATCATCACAATATATATATATATATATATATATATATATATATATATATAATCAAATTATATATAATATAAAGTTTGTGAATGAGAAAAAAAGAAGAAGAGAAGAATGTATAGAACCTCGGTTGAGGAATGTAGAGCATTGTCCTTAGGGAAAAAAAATATGTCTTCACGCTCAGTTGGATGACCCGTATGCTAATAACATGTTATAAAATAAAAGTAATAAGAGAGAGAAGAATGAGAGAAAGAATAGAGAATGAGCGAGTAGGGAGCAACTTCTGTTTGTATGTGTATCTTATCACTGATTGGACGAGTCATATTTATAGATACAACATGGTAACCCCATAAAGGATATAAATAAAATAGTTAATATAAAATATTACATAAAGAGTAATGAATCATATGTGTATCAATCATATCAATTATATGAGTAGTTTATCAAATCAACGGACGACCATTAATTCATAACAGTAACAAAATATTAATTAATATCAATGAAATGATAACTTACCGTGATATCATAATAAGAATTATAATATGATAACTTACCATATATACTAAATATCCTGTGTATATTTAGTATTATAGTATAATTATACTAATAAAATTTGTGGGTATGTAAATATTTCCCTTAATAGATGTATTTTGGTGGACTGTATCATCTATTGGGTTGAGCATGTGCATAAGCCCTCAATCTTGTAAGTATGATCTACGCAAATTGAGACTTAGGCTTTGTTCACTTGAGATGATGGATTTAAAAGAGAGTGAGTGGATGAATTTGAATAGATTTAATGGTAAAAGTTTTGTGTTTTTTTTAAGAGATTTGGAGGTGAAAGTGAGTGGATAAAGAGGTAAGATTTGTGAAAGTTTGTGATGATTTGATAGATGTGATAGATAAAAGAAAAAGTTTTAATAAATAAAAATTTAAAATTACAAATTTATCCTTATAATTAAAAATAATATAAAATAAAAATTTGATGAGTGTAAATTAATTTTAAAAAAGTGTTGATGAATAGTTTTTAAATAAAAATTTAATAGGAGTAATAAATAAAAAAAAATATGAAGAATAGTTATTATGTATGATGTGATGCAGATTTTTTATTTATCTAATATATATACTAAAGCTTACGAAGAAGGATCGGTTCCAGTGTATTCAGAACCGAATCCAATCTTATGCAATTTCATTCAGCACCAATTCCAAAATAGGGACAATAATGTAAAATCATTTTTTCTACCTTCAAATCTTCTCTTTCTCAGCGGGATGGATTAATATGCCTATCCTGTAAATCATTGCTCTCTTTTCTACACAAATCATTAGATACGGACACATCATTTACTCGTAAATTTATCTCTCCTAATCCCTTCTAATAGTAATTCGTTTCAAACGAACAGAGCCTTAATGAACCATATCATCTATTAAGTCAGACAGGTACATAAGCCCTCAATCTTGAAAGTATAATTTACCTATAATACTCGTGACGATGTTGTAGTTGGTTGTGTAATGTTGTAGGTGAAAGGACCGTTTGGCCAGAATATGTGTATTTGTTATTGGTGATCATGATGAAGTGTTATTTATCTAAAATTTATATAATTAATGTTTTTGTAATTGTTCTTTATGATTCATCTCTTCTTCTTTTTCATCACCACTTTATCAAAAAAATAAAAAATTATTGTCGTGATAGTTTTTTTTAAATTTTATTGAGCCTTCTTTAAACCTATGTATCTTGTTATAAACCTCCCTTTATTTTAAACCTATTTTAATAATATTTTTTCTAAATATCTCACCTTTTATAACATGTGTGGGTAGGTATTATCTCAACTCATTTTTCTTTTTACGGGGTTTTCGCATTATGGAGTGGGAGTTTTATAAACCTCGACGCATAAACTTAAGTTATTGTTTTTAGGCTGTCTACTAAAAGCTTTTTGTTTTCCAAAGTTGTGTAAAAGTTTTAAAATTTATTCAACATCTCTTAAGTTAATTTGCTTTTTAAAAAGCGTGTACAATAACTTAATTAAGCTTAAGTTTCTAATTTTAGTAGTTCATATGTTTTCCCTTAGTAAAGTTAAAGAGTTTTGAGCTAAATTGTATTATTATTTTGTATTGTCATGAGTGTTTTTTTTTTTTTAAAAAAGCATTTGAGAAATCATGTTAGATTGAGATTTCTGTTAAATGCGAATGTGAGTGGAATAAATAATACTCATTTATGTAAGTAGGAAGTTACTATAAATAATACTTGTTTGTAGTCAACTGTATTTGTACCACGGGTATTACTTAAATTTTATTTAATATTAATAGAAAAATAGGATTGATTAATATTATGTGTAATAAAAAATTATCAAAATAATATATATAGTGTTAATTTAAAAGGGACAAAATTAATTTATTTTAATAAAAATTGGGACTAAATTAAACAAAAATAACCAATATAGGAACTAAATTGAATAAAAAAATAATACTATCACAAACTGACATGTGGCACTAGCACTGACACGTGACACAATTGTGACTTGACATGTGGATAAATTTTTTGAAAAAAAAATTAAAAAAAAAATAAAAGAAATTTAAAAAAATTAAGAAATTAAAAAAAATTAAAAAAAAAACCATGAGCTGACATATGACATGTACTATTCAAAAACGTTAACTATTTAAACACCGTTACTAAAAATGACCAAATTGACCACAATTTGACAAAAATGAGGACCTAATTGAACACAAAATGAAAATAGAGACCAAATTAAATTAAAACAATAAAAATATGGATCAAATGTATATTTAAGTCTCTTAATTATGATTAAAAAAAATTCTAATGATTAAATATAATATGATGTGCTAAGTTTGAAATACATTAAACAAATAAATGATTTTGTGTGAAAAAAATTATTATATATTATCAACAATAAATAATTCAATTTTTATTTATAATAAATAATTTGATTTTTCAAATCAATATAGTAAAAAAAACATATAAAAATATATACAAAAACAATTGAAATAAATGGTAATTTGAAGTTATTTGTTTGAGTTGTATCATTAGTATTTAAACCAATGGTAACATTGAAATATTTATAAAGTTCTTGAAACTGTATTTCATTCGATAAGTAATTATGAGTTTAGAGTTTAGAGAACATAAATAATATATATATATATATATATATATATATATATATATATATATATTTTTTTATATATATATATTTATATATTTATTTATACACCATGCTTTTAAGTTGCATGGCTTATATTTTCATTTATATCAAAGTATTTTCGATCATTTCTTTGTTTTTATATAAAAAACAATAATATATAATTTACATATTGATTCTGAAAATAATTAACCTTGAATTTTATATATTGTTATGACAGAAAAATATAAAGATATCAAATATCATCTTTTAAAAATTTGAAAGAATTAGAATTAGAAGAAATCAAATTCATTGTTAAGATAAATATTTTTTTGAGACCATTGGTTTTATGATGACAGTGACAAAAATAACATTTTATCAAAATCATTACCTTATAATATCATGCACAAACTTTAAGTTTATAAAAATATAATTCAAATTTAATATAAGTATTATTTTTTTTGTAAAATTGAATAATAATAATAATACTTTACTATTTTTATATTGAAAATTTATCCAAGTCATTTGCATACTCTCTCAATAAAATGTACTTTATCATATAATTATTTTAAATAATATGTTAAACAGAATATATTTTTTCAGTATATGAAACAAATAAATTTTCAAAACATAAAATAAATTTAACAACATACTAATATATATATATATATATATATATATATATATATATATATATATATATAAATATTGGTTGTGAAATTAAATTCAAATAAGTTGTAATTTTGAAAAAAATATTTAATTATTTGTTATTTTAGACTCTAATTTTACAATTTTAAATTTAACTTTAATATTTATAAGTAATTAAAATATATTAACTGCATAAAATATATTTGAACTTTTACGCACAAAAATAATTTAATAAAATGAACTATAAATATATTTTTTTATTTTTATAAATTAAATTGAATTAAAAAATAACAATAAAATATAAATACCATTTATTTTTTTTAATATAAAGCTTTTGTTAGGGTTTTCGAGCATTTTACATCTTAGCAATATTAACGTACCAAAATCTATTTATAATTAAAAATATAAAATATAAAATACAAAATCTGTTTCGGTATATCCAATAAGTTTCACACTTAGTAATTGTACTGCACCTAGGCAGACTAATAAAACTACACGACTAAACCCGCCTACGTATAGCCCTGAAAGCAGTTATCAAATGAATAATTGGAAAAGCATAAGCGGCCTAGGTCGCCTGCTTCAGAGGACAAGACGACACTTGTTGACTATTCCAGACTTAGAATATTACAAACAAAGCCCCTAGTACCAACAATCATTAACTAAGGGCCTAGGCCAGGCCCCAAGTCCATCTATGACCCAAACAATGGCCTAGCCCACGACAGGACCAAACATAATTAATAACTCTATAAATACACATGGACCCCAGTAATTAAAAGTACGCATTCATTAATCCATTAATCAAGACATTTGACTTTCTGAGAATCTTTTGGCTGACTTTAGTGGCGGAACTTGACCAAAAATATTAGGGGGGCCAAATTATATTTGTTATATATAATTTTTTTTAATTAAAAAATAATAATTTCTTTTAATTAAAAAAAATTAATTTTTTACATCATTTTTTTATTCAAAATAAGCACTCATGACAATGGAATCTAAACAATATAACAATAATATATATGAAAGAGTAACATAAAGTTTATCATTAACAATCATATATAAAAAAACAAAATTTACCTTTATTCAGAGTGTTCCTTTACGCTCTTTCAATGACTTAAAATCTTCAATAATTGAATCAGAGCTGAAGCTAGTTGCAATATCCCTTTCAATATAAATTATCATAGTGCTTGCTAAAAATTCAGCCTCCATCTTATTTCTCAACTTGTTCTTGATTATTTTCATTGCAAAAAAAGATTTTTCAGTTGTAGTTGTAGAAACTGGAAGAGTCATGATAAGATGAAGTAATCTATCTATCAAGTAGTAAACTTCAGACTTTTTTGTTGTTGCCAAACATGTACATAACTCTTGCATTGTTGATAAATTCTTCAAATTTGAATCTTGACGAGCATTAATAATGAAATGTTGAAGTTGAAAATTCAAATTAATCTTCTCTTGCTCATTGAAATCCATGGGATAATATTTTTCCACAAGAGTGCAACTTTATCAATATTAAAAGCTTTATAAGGATTCTTAGGATCCAAAGTAGAGCTTAGAATTAATAACTCCATTGCTTGGTCATTAAATCTACTATTTAACTCTTGTAATTGCTTATCAATGGTAACAAAGAATATTTCAACTTTGAAATAATGTTCCACTGTAATATGATCCATTTGGTGACGAGAGCGTCCTTGCCTTGCTACATAAGAAGCCCCAAAATTAGGCACCTCAATATCATGTTTTTCACAAAAAGAAGTCACATTTTTTAATAACTTATCCCAACCATTTTCTCTCAAGTTTTGAATAAGTCCTTTTGTAGAACAAACTAGATGCATAGCATTAACTATATCCTGAGATTGTTGTTGTAATGCTTGACAAAGAACATCTGTTATCCCCATAATTTCTCTCATCAAATACAAGATCAGTATAAACTCAAATGAGGTCAAGCTTTTGTAAGCATTATCAGCATCACCACGTTGTGAATAAGTAGATCCATCAACAGTAATTTTTTCTAGAACTAAACAAGTTGCATCATACATATTGATCAAGCTACAAATAGAAGAGAAATGGGAGCTCCAACGGGTATCCCCAGCTCGTTTTAAAGTACCAATTTGATTTGCCCCTTTACCCTTTTCAAGCTCATCAATTTCTAACAAATATGCAATTTCATCTAACTTGGCAGCTTGTAACTCATCATGACGTTTACTAGAAGAGCAAACAATATTGACAATGAAAGTCAATTTTGAAAAGAATTGGTGAATTGGAATAACTTCTCTTGATGCAGCAACCAAGGCAAGTTGTAACTGATGAGCAAAACAATGAACATAATATGCATAAGGACAATCAGTCAAAAATAATGCTTGTAATCCATTCCATTCTCCTCTCATATTGCTAGCACCATCATACCCTTGACCACGAATATTAGAAACATTAAGATTATGTCGAGATAGTACAACACACAATTCATTCTTCAAAGTTATTGCTGTAGTGTCTTTAACATGCACAATATCAAAAAATCGCTCTTGAATAAAACCATTTTTATCAACAAATCTCAAAACAAGAGCCATTTGCTCTTTTTTTGATTCATCACGAGCTTCATCGACAACTATACAAAACTTGGAATCCCCAATTTCCTCACGAATATGATTTTTCACTTTACTAGAAAGAATATTCAATAACTCCTTTTGAATTTTAGGTGAAGTATATTTGGAATTGAATGGAGCATTTTCCAACACAACTTTTGCAACTTCATCATTGTATGATGCTATGAGTTTTATCATCTCAAGAAAATTACCTTGGTTCCTCGATTCAGTACTTTCATCATGACCTCTAAAAGCACAAGCTTGAAGTGATAAAAAACGAACCGTGTCGATTGAAGTCTTGAGACGTAACCGATTCTTCATAATTTGATCTGAGCTTTGCACTTCCAAAACATTCCTAATGTGACAATTTTGATTTAACAAGTCTTGACAAGCAGACACTGCAATATTGTGTGGTGAACAAGGATCCTTCCCAATGTGTTTAAGGAAAGCACAATTTTTTCCATTATTAACTTTCCTCCAATTTTTAAAACCTATAAAATAACATTCAAAAAGTTAAAACATGTTGATGACAATAAACTTATTGCCAATTAGAATTCAATGAAAATAAACTCAATTACCTGTAACAATGAAAACATCTAAGCCAGGTCGTCCGCTTGGTTTTTTACTAAAAAGATAGCACGGTAAGCAATATGCAGCATCTTTTAATGGCGAATACTCTAACCATGAAGGAAATAAGCTAAACCATGTGTACTGAAATTTTCTTGGATGATCATCTTTACCAGAAAAGGGATAATTTTCTAGACGCATTTGATATGGGCCCCATTTTAGATAAGCCCTTCGTACCTCATCAATTTGATTTGGTGGGTATTGCCAAATTTGAATACGCTTTCCCGGATCACGTTCTAAAGTATTTTCAAATTCATTATGTGTAACTTTAGGAACCTTAGAGAGTTGTTTTTCATTTTCTTCAATATTTGGATTCTCATGAAGTTTCTCAATTTTAGACGACGTAGATGCATTTTTTTCATCTTCATCACAAGCCTTCCTCTTGAAAAAAGAATCAATTCTTTTACTCTTTATCATAATTTTTCTAATATAAATTTTTCACCTCTCACCTATTTACAAAAAAGATAAAATTATGAATACCTCAAATTAAATCTTAAAAGCAAGACTCAATATTTTAAGAAAACTAATAACTTCTAAATCATCAGCTTCCCTTACCTTAGAGTAGATTCCTAATCTTGTTCTTCCCTTACACAACTTCAAAGCTTAAAATAGTTCTATCTACACAAAGAAGAGTTTGATCAACAATTAAAGCATGATTTTATGATCTCTAATAGATAGATATATGCCTAGAGCGTAGAAAAGCCACATACAAGAGGAAAACATATTGCTTCAAAAATAAAAAGGAAAAGATGAACTTACTCAAAAGAATAAATTGTTCGGTCCAAAATGTTCCTTAACTCTTCAATTTTGCCGTAGTGCAATTTGATTTTGAAAATAATAAGGAATTGATAGTGAAAATTGAGATGGAAATAAAAGGGGAGAAAGAGATGGAGGCACAGAAGAGAGAAAACAAATAGAAAAGTATAAGAAATTATAATAGAGAACAAAACGTGATTTTTAAATTTTGAAACAGATTTTTCAAACTAAATTAATATAAATAAGGTAATAATATATAAATAAAATAATAATATATAAATAAAGTAATAATATATAAATAAAGTAGTAATATATAAATATATTTTTTTAAATATGTAAAAAATAAAATAAAATAAAAATAATTAATATAAATAGAGTAATAATTTTTAAATATATAGAAAAAAAAGTGAAAACAAAAACGGTTGGGGGAGCCGTGGCTCCCCCTGTCCCTTAATACTTCCGCCCCTGAATATAATCACAACATAACGATATAACAATATGAGGATATGACAATATGATGATATAACGATATGACGATATAATAATATGGTTATATGACGATATAAAGATAAAATTATAAATCATAAATTATAAAATTATAATTTAATTTTTTTTAAATAATGAAATAATAAATTTATAATACAATTTCTTGAAAATTTACGATATGAGTCTCTAATAAATTTTTATATACTATTAAGTACTCAATGCGTTTAATTTCTTCAATTTAATCCTTGTCGTTAATTTTTTTTCTAACCTAGTGATGTGATTGACATAGGTATTATTTTGTCGTGTCACATTGCTCAATTGTCGTCAATGTAATTTTATTATTTTAAAATATTATGTTCTGGTACACTCAATAAGTCTCACGTTGCTTAGGAGTCGAGGTTAAATATTTAAATACTCCTTCTTTCCTCCACCCTCTGAGACGTCTTCTAAGGAGAAAATCATGATGGAATTTTACGATCCAAAGTGGATCATATCTTGGAAACGCGATGGTTTCCTACTGTTGGACGAACTTGGGTCGGATCCAAAATATTTATTAAATTTGCAAATATGAATGATACACTAATAACAGTTATAATATATCACTTTATCAAAATTACACAAACAACAAAATTAAAATAACAATAATACAATTTTAACATAGATCTTTATCTTTTGAACTTCAAAACATGTCGAATGGTGATAAAAAAATTATTGGAAATTATATTTAATTTTTATATTATATAATTATAGTGAAAAAATTATATTATATTAATGAATTAGAAAATAAAAAATAATTATATAAAATATAACAAAATACTATTTTACATGATAAAAATAAATAAAAAAATATTAAAACATTATTAAATGTGTGTTTTATTAATAATTTGAGAGATTATTGAATGAAATCGCACAAAGGAAAACAAATATATAATTAAAGATATGATAAAATGAAAAAGTACCATAGAGATCTAAGAAAACTTTTTCAATACCAACATAATCAATGGTGTATAAATAACGAAAAATTGTTGTAGCGAAACAAAATAGTTCTTCAAATGAAACAAAAATTAATAATAATATTGTAAAAAATGTAACTTTTTTATATTACCTAGTAAATGAAAAGTTTATGCTAATGAACACTTAATTGAGAGTGTTAAACATTCTGATGTGAAAAGAAAATACACAATAAATAAAATATTAAAAAAGAATAGAAATATTCAAATGTGAAACACAAAAAGTATTTAATTAAAATACATTATTTGAACATAATTACATAAAAGGTTATGATTAAGTGAAAAATATGTTGGAGATTAGCGATAAAACATACTTCTCTCTAATTTTTTGTTATTTAACAAGAAATCAGCGATAAAAAGATTCTATAGCAAATTTGTGAGCAAAATTAGCGAGTAAATTTATTTCTTGCTATTTAGCAAGGGATCCATGACAAAAATATTTCATAACTAATTATTGAGGGACATGAAATATATGGATTGTTTGGATATGAAATTGTTGATAATATGTGATAAGAAATTTGTATCAGATATGTGATTGTGATGTGATGAGAATGAAATAAATTTGAAGGAAAAAGTGTTTTACTCTTGTGTTAGGTTTATTAATTAAAGGTTTAGAAAGGAATTATTTAGACTCTACCGGCTATTCTGATTCATATAAAAAGGAATATTTAGTTAGGGAAAGTGTATATATGTTCTTACGACAAAATTTGAGTTCAAAGAGAACATTTTTTACGTATCACAGTGAACAAATCCTATCATATAAGAAGGCTGGGTAACTATGATATTTGAAACCATTTCTTTTCACTAATATGAGGGATAAAATAGGTTAATGGGGGAAGTAGTGAGAAAGAACTTGTATGTAGGGTATAAAGTAAGACTTGAGAAGATGAAGGTAAATATGTTGCAATTTCTAATCGTACATTGTTTGTAAGGTAGTTGATGAGAAAACCGGTGTCGGAGAAGGTGAGAAAGAAAGTGGGGGTGTGTGAAATGTGAAAAACCTTGACGTATGCTAAGAGTACGTGCGCAATAAAATTTAATTCTATATTATAAAACTATATAATAAAATAAAATTTATAACTACTTTAACACAAACTAACTAAACAATGAAAAAAAAATGGTTATATAGTCTTTAAAATGCAATCAAAAACATCCTAATAACATCCTAGTGAAGATCTCTCACATTGGGAAACAACTTTATAAAATAATTTATAGATTTATTTATTCTTGAATCAACGATTGTGAGTTATCTTTTATTTTTTCTCACTTCTCCTCCTTTGAGTAGAAGGCAAGTGCAGCCCTTGCAGTAAGTAAAGAAAATGACAACAGTCACGTGCAATCCGCAGAAATTATTTCAGTGTCAAAGAGATGTGGTATAAGAGAAGAGTTTTAGGTTAGGAACAAATTTCGAGTAAATAAAGCATGATATTTTAATCCATTTTTTTGTTTATTTTTAATTCATTATTTCAATTATTATTAGATCATTATATTATATTATTAAAAATAAATTAAAAAAATATCTAATAATAATTAAAATAATAAATTAAAAATGTGTCAAAAAAAATAAGTTAAAATATCATTTTGCATAAAAAAAACTATGACCTCCGTTTAAAATTAATAAATCTTCCATGGGAAATTTCTTCAAACTTCAAATTTTACATAGTCCTCAACGCAATCATTCAGAACAGTTATTATGAAAAAAAAATACATACACATATATATATATATATATATATATATATATATATATATATATATACTCTCGTAAAGTGAAGTACGTGCCCCCTAACTCTAGGACCATTCTGAAGTTTTCGTGTAGGCCCAACCTAAACGATTTCAACATATTCAAAAACATTACAACTTTTTACTTTTTTTTATCCATGAACTAACCTTGTTTTGATGTTGGTTTTATCCTTAATTACCTTTTTTAACTTTTATGTTCCTGAATACTGTAATTGGTTGTACCATGAAGATGTCGGTGGTGGAATAGCGTGTAGCTTCAAAAAGTGGATTACTCTTTGAACAATATCTGCCATACATGTCTCACAAGTGTTAAAGATAAGATCCTATTGACTTTTGGGCCTCTACTATTTTTATCCATAGTATTGATTTGCTAGCTATTGCACCCTTCAGTACCCTTATTAATTATTGTTATCAATAATCTTTGTATTATTTTTATTTAATTATTATTGTTATTAGTAATTCATTTAGCATCTGTTATCTATTGCTATCTTCCACTAATAAAAATGGGTTAAAATATAATTTTCCAATTATTTTTGTTTTATATTACTATTTTCATTATCTTTGAAAATACTACCACAAGCTTCACCATCAACATTAACATTCATTTTTTATCCAATTAAAGTGCAAAAATTTCCAAATTATTTGTATATCAAAAAAATTTAACACCTTAAAGTTTTTTGTGTTTACATGTGCATATCTATTAATTTCACGAAATATCACATCGTACACTTTTTTATATAATAAAAGGGTAAAAAAATTAATTAAAAATATTTAGTCTAATGATTATGAAAATGATTTTTTAAAATCTATATTAAAGTTATAAGAAATGTATACACAAAAACATATTTATAAAAGAAAACATTTACGTAATTTGTTTTTTTCCTTAAAATAACTACTTTAGTTCTTTGTATATCATAGCATTATTAATTATTATATATAACATCGTGCAATTATTTAATTTAAATTGTAATTTTATGTTACTAATATAACTAATAAACTATTTCAATTTTGTCATTATTTAGTTGATTACTTAGTATGTACTAACTATATATCTTTATTTTAAATCAATTATTTAAATATCCAAAGAGCCAATTAAATAATCTCACCATGTTTTCGGGGCTCAAATTGTCTTTCCAAACACAATTCACTGACTAAAGTCTCGAGACAATAAAATAAAGATATAATTAAATAGTAGCTCAATCAATACAACTTGTAATGTCCCTGGCCTACTGATCTAACTCAACCAATTTATCTTAATTTTAGATGATGCTATATATTTTCACTGGAAAGATTATACAGTACTGTTTATTCATTCATTTTAGTTTTTAAGCAAATAATATTTTATTAAAATTTACAAAATATTTATGAAAGTAACTGTATCACATTTTAATGAAAAAAAATTGTTATTACCGTGGAAATTTAGAAGATGGTTAGCATTGAAAATTATAATAACTGGTTTTGGAGGATGATAGATTATATAGCCAAAATTATAAAATTGTTAATTCCATGACTAATTCAATTTTGTAAATTGTTCATGAAATATTTGTAATTTTTTTCATCAATAAATGACGTTGTTCTTTCTAAACAATGTCTATAATAATATTGTTTATTGATTATGTTTGTTTTAGGATAGTTTAATGTCCTATTTGAATTATATGTTTAAGATTGTTCTTATTGTAGTTTTCACTTATTCCGAATCTAATTCTTCAAACAAACTTTTTGTTGAGATGCAAGTTTGACATTGCTTTTAGTTTGTTTTTAGATTTAATTAGTTAATACTTAAAAAAATAGTAGAGTCAAATTGTTCATAACTTCTTTGAATCATATTCAATTCATATTTTGAAAAATACATCAAAATATTTTGAAAATCCTAAAAGTTGCGAACAATACCTAAACAAAACAAAAAATAAAATTGGAAAGAATAATGCTAATCCAATTTACTTTAAACTTAAGTAGTATTATTTGTTGATTTATTTTGATATGACAAACTGATTTTAACACTGTTGTATTAATCTTTGTACCGTATACTGAGTTTAAATGTTGATTAGTTTAAACATCTTTTATAATAGTAATCTAAATAATATTAATATTATTTTTATTTATTTACCAACGCACACAAATCTAATTTAATATACTCAGCAATGCTGCTTTTCTCGTAATGCTCTATAGAAAATTCCGCTGCACCTGCAACCTAATTATTTGTAAAATCACCTTCTTCAACACTCAATAAAAGAAGAGAAAGAATAACTGATATAATAAAATTAACGAAACAACCACAATCATTTATAGAAAGATTCTTTTGCCTCTAAAGAATAAATCTAATTTTCTGAATCATTGACTTCACACCTTTTTAACATCTACACATATATCAAAACACCTAAATAAATAAACTAAAAAACAAACAAAAGTCTTAAAATTTTAAAACAATATTTAACCACGATCTTCCTTACACAACAATTCCACAACTTCTACCAAAATTTACCTTAAATCTGAAAACAACTTCAAAACCCCAAAACAAAAATACAACTAATCTTAATTTACATCATCATTCATAGAACATAGGACATAGAACATGTTGTTCTGTTTCCACATGTTGCATTTAAAAATCAGCGAGTGGATACATTTGTTTAATCAGAAATTGGCATAAAAAGATGAGAGTTTCAGAGTAAATGATTGGCCATGTGAGATATAAGCGACAAATTGTTTATGATTGGTGGATGAGATGAGATGAGATGAGATACACACTACCCAAAGTAAGAGAAAGATGCCACATACATACCCCAATTCAAGTTTCTTCCCTTAATAAACAAATACTTATAACAGAAAATAAATAAATAAATAAAATTTTTATCTCTCTATAAACAATTAAACAATATATTAAAATTAAATCAGTATCACATTGAATAGAATAGCTAATATTTATTTTTTTATTGTTTTTGGTGAACAGTTACAATATAAAAAAATCGTGGTCACTGATCCAAAGCAAAACATTTTCGTACAAGACACTCACCTTGATGCGCAACAACAACACAACAGAGATCCAATGTTCAATATTACTATAATTCTTTTTCTTCTTTTTTTTCATAATTTATTCTTTCATTTCCAAAATTTCTTTTACATACATTATCGTTTTGGTTGGCTAATAGAAATAAAATGGAACAAATATTATATTCTTCTTCTTTTTCCCAGAAAAGAAGGCAAAATTTGTTTGCATGCACATGGCAAAGCATTATATACCTTTTATTTTATATAATATATGGTTCATAGTAACAAAAATGTAATTATATTATTATATATATAACAATAAACCAGTACCTGTTTACTTTTAATGCTTGCTTTTTTTATAGACTTTTTTTTTTACCTTCAAAAGTTAGCAAGTTGCGAGTCATTAATTAATAAATTAATTAATTAGGATTACTAGCAGGTTAGAAGATTCCTATTAAGTTAATTGCCGGATACTGACAAAACACTTTATTGACTATTAAGTATTAAGATTATACATTACCATTTTACGCCAATCGATAATTTTTCAACATTAGATTACTGTATTAGAAGAATTTATTTGATTCTATTTTTTATATATATAATCAAACATAGATTAAAGTCTAATACATCATACGTATATCATATTTTTAAGTAATGAATGGTGGAGAGGGTGTATCAATCTACATTTATTCTTTTCATTCAAAAATTTAACTATTTAAATCTTATTTATAATAATATTATTTCATATTAATTTAAGTTTATTTTAACATGTTCGTTTCAAAATTAAGTTTATGTTTCTAAATTTGTAATTTGATCCAATTAGCTAATTTCAAATTATATATTTTTTATAATTTTAAAAAACTAAAATTGTTCATTTTAAATATTTTTTATTGTAACTTTTTGCTTTTGGTTGAATATGGTTTACTTCATTAACAAAATGTCCGTTTGAATTCAATATTATGCATTACATAAATTGATGTGTATTTTTTAAATATTGATATTAAAGAAAATAAGAATATTTTCGTAGATAATAAAGATAGACAAATAAATAGATAAAGCTTTTATACTAGTTCCCGTTACCACAAATCAACAAATAAAAAATATATAAAAAATAATTAAATACTAAGAAAAAAAAAGTAATGCATACAGAAAAAGAAAGAGAAAAAAACTTCAACTAAAATCACCAAACATCTGTAACCTCAATCATCATGTTATTAATTATTATTGTATATGATAGTTTTCTCTCTCAAATTAATAATTAAATTTTAAAATATATATTAATTATTTAATATCAAAATATAACAGCCAAATTAATTCAAATAAAACTTAATATGAATTTATCAAATATAGCAGTTTTGATTGCATTTAAATTAAATATTTATAAATTTTAAAGTTTAAACCAATTTGATCTTATTAAATAAATTTAATTTTCAATATAATTTTTTACTTAAATTTGTTTGGACCTGTAGTCTATTACAGTGAATTTTGGTGCACCTAAGAAATATCACAAAAAGAACAACCGAAGGAAAATTCTAAAATACTATTTTCATGATCCCACACCACTTGCAAAATTGGACCACTTGATTATTACGTTTCTTCAACTATTCAACACGTGTAGAACATTGGAAATATTAAATGAAACTTCGATGACCGATCTAATCATGTATTTGATGAGACAATTAAAAAATTTATTTGAATAATTTGAAACTTTTTCAAGAAAAATGATATATTTAAATGAGAAAAAAAATGAAAAATTTTAGGAATGTGTTTTAAATAACAAAAATAATAAATTTTGAAATTTACTCGATAAAAATAAAATTTAAAAATTTTCAAAGTTGGAAAATTTATAATTGATTAAGACAAAAGAATTTCACAAATTCAAAAAGTTGAGTCAAATAAAAGGTTAAAATTAATCGGTTCGGATCAAATGTTGGATTAACTAAAACAAAGTTTGAACTAGACTAATCTAAGCCAAAGGTCGAGACGACCCAGACTAAGTCAAAGATTAAACAGAACTGATTCGGATCAAAAGTCGAATTAAGTTAAGTTAGACGATAGAGTTGAGTTTATCATAAAATAAAAATTAAAATAACATTATATAAAATTTAATATTTTAAGAAATAAAAAAGTTTCATAAACAATTTAATTCATTATATAAAATTGAAAAAATTCACTGTATTTTTTTCATATATATATATATATATATATATATATATATATATATATATATATATATATAAATTAAAGTTCTTACCGCTTATATTCACTGTATAAAACAATAACAAAAAGTATTCACGTATATTTAACATGGGAAAACCAACCATAACCTTTTCTCTAACGTATTATTATCACATTTATATTATATTACATACACAATCAAATAAAATAACATTCGATAAATAATTATATAAAATCATTCTCAATTATTTAACAATTATAATAAACACATCTGTTGCCTAATAAGAAAATCAAACAAAATATTTTAAAGATTAAATAATTTCTTAAAGATAATATTGAATTTGAACGGCTGAAACTCATTTACGAAATCAAACATTGATTCATCCTATGTCATTTAGTTTAGTGAAATACAACATTAAAAGTATAAAATATAACATTAACTATAGTTATACAACATTTAAACTATTAAAATTAAATTCAAACCAGTAAAACATATTATGTGAAATAGAAGAATATAGTTTGAGCAAGACACTTTCCTTTCACCACAAATTTATCACTTGAATAAGGAGTTACAAAAAACTTAAAACCTTATTCTCATGTTTACATGTTTATATGTTTACATTATCATAAAATCCAAATTGTAAATGCTGTAAACAAACATATTCATACAAAAAAAGTATAAAAATACAATTAACATGTATATCAAAATATAAGATTCTCTAATCATTATTCTCTTAAACCATTAGAAAGTTTGAGTTACTTAGATACTATTTTATCCTTTTTTTTTGAGTTTATTTAATGTGATTTTTTTAGCATGTTCAATAAATTCAAAAAAATTGACAAAGATTCAAATTTTATTGTAAAAAAAAAAATATGTATAAACAGAGTCAATTCCAACTTAAAGTTAAAATAAGTTAAGCTAAACATAGACTTATGTTTGTTGTAAAATAAAAATTATTTTATTTTATCCAAAAAAAATTAAAATTTAAAATATTTCAATTATTTTATCCAAACTAAATATTTAAGTAATAAAAAAAATTATAAACAATTTAATTCACTTTATAAAATTAGGAAAAAAGAATTTACTGTATTTTTTCATATATATATATATATATATATATATATATATATATATATATATATATATATATATATATATATAATAATGTATTTTTTTTTTTTTTTTTTTATAATATATTAA
>Ga0214544_1006545_pt1 | contig 21386 bp, 7 predicted proteins | sample CNSS3metaG_FD_160074 | JGI IMG/M metagenome (GOLD analysis project Ga0214544, IMG submission 160074) | Root nodule microbial communities from cowpea collected in UCLA plant growth center, Los Angeles, California, USA - CNSS3 | ecosystem: Host-associated > Plants > Roots > Nodule | place: USA...
TATTTCCTTCTATTCAAACAATCTCATTTTTTACACTTTTTTTTTCTTAATCCAAACATCACATATTTACTGTTTTTTCCTTCCTTTTTTTTCTTTTTTTTTTCTCACCTTCTGACAAAGGTTTTTCTTTCCAAATATTTTATGATCTCTAATAACACCCACAATTCCAATATGACCAAATCCATGTTTACCTAATGCCCATCACATATCAAATTCCATTTTTCATATCAAATTCTATTTTTCATATAAAAGATGACATTGGAGCTCCGTCTCCGATACCACACACAAATTACAATTAACAAAATAGCATCTTTATGTATCAATTTATCTATTGTCATCTCCAATTCCAAATATGCACTAGTTAAGGCAGTTTTGTGCAAATATTCCTTTCCTCTAAATAATTAAAAGACTAAAAAGGATAACTTGTTTTACAATGTTGATTCAAACTCTTGATGTATTTACCATAAATATACTAATACATCAGAAAGACCTTTTTTTATGAGCAAATGTTTTTGTTGTTAGTATACTTTTTAGTGGAGAGAATTTTGAATTCACAATCTTTTCCATAATTTTTTTCAAATCCTTCAAAAACAATTTTACAGTGAGTAAGTCAAACTCACAACCTCTCTCAAATTTCCTTTCAAATATTTCAAATCAATTTTTTCAAATCAATTTTATAACTCTTGTAACTTCGTATTAGAAAGTTCCTTCTGGACAAAAAATTCATTGTTCTAGACAAATTTAACTAAACAAAGTAAATAAAATACGCAAAAGGAGATAAAAAAATAAAAGATGTAGCCATCAAAATAGAAAGAGCAGATAATCATCACATCAAATATAAAACTTAAATACAAAAATCAAAGGAATTTATAAAGAATTTCTCTCACCAAAACTAAACTTCACTAAAAGTATGTTTGGTTTGACGTCAATCTAACTCATAATTGGTTTCAATGAAAAGCAAATAATATTTACTTCTCCGTCTAGAAGGAGTCTAGAAGGAATCGATTCAGATTCCGTTTTTTTGAACACATTTCCAAACACACACTAAGCCAAACACACACTAACACTCACTAAGTAGGCTCAACTTTAAGCTAAGACTTAAAAACTAATTCACTAAGTAGGCTCGGCTTTAAATAGTTTCTAGCAATGAAGATTCGTACAAACAAATAAAATGCCCAATAAAAACACAACACAAGAAATTACAGAAAAAAATTTATAAATTTTAATTCTGCTCTTGACCCTTCATTCTCTAATCAAACTACCGAGATCTTGTTTTGCTTTTTGTTATTATTTAAACAATGCATCTCTTGAAACCGCATTGACACTGATTGCCAGCCTTTTTTCCCTCCGGCACCCCTTCGATTAAAGGGCCAGATTAAGATCAAAGGATTGTTAATTTTAAAACCTGAAATCTCCAGCATGCACAATTAACTGCTTCAGCATTGGTCATCACGTCGAATCTCTCCCCATATAGAGACATAATTAAATGAAATTATCAACACTTAAGAAAACCGACTGTAAATACTCGATTAAACTAGTAAAATGAATGAAGTCAACAGGAATGGAATCCATATATGGTAGGATATCCTTAGTTTCTGACATTCCCAGGAATGAGTATCTGAAATAAAAATAAATAAATAGACAAACAAAACAGTACACCAAATATGTCTACTCTGGTTTACTCAATAACTACAACATAAAGAAACTAATCATTTAGAAAAACGTCAAAAACATTGAAGTAGACATTTTTAAGAATCTTCAGTTGTCGATAAAGCTTATCAAGTTAACATAAATTCATCCAAAATATAAAATTAAACTAGATGAAAATTCCTAGGTTTCGGTCATTGGCTCTTCCGAGACATCACTTCCTCAATACAACAAAAAAACACTGCATTTACCTCTTTCTCTTCTTGTTTACAGCAGCAGCACCCTTATTGAATTTACCATAATCATTCGTGGTCTCAGCTGTATTCTGCTTTTTCAACCCCTTTTTGCCTCCAAAACCAAATCTAGAATTCTTACCATCTCTTTTCTTTTGTTTCTGTCCTTTACCAAAGGCTTTCTTTGCCTTACCTCCTGACCGATCCCATGGAGCCACTCCTGGCCTTTTCTTATTTGACCTCTCAAATACTTTTCCATCCTCAAAGTCAAAAGCCGTATCTGCATCATCGCCATTGTCAGCAAACCCACTCTGTTGCCTCTGCTTCCTCCATTTCTTAACAGATTCTATATCTTGCTTTTTCTGCTTAGCCCTTTCTTTTAGTTTCTGAGCCTGAATCTCTTTAGACAATCTCTTGGCCTCCCTCGCCTTTCTTCTCTCTTCAGCCTCTTCCATCTTTCGTTTCTCTGTTAATAGCCTACCTTTAACCTTTTCCATGTGGACATCTGTCTTTACCATTTCAGCATAATAGTCTGCAGGTCTCAGAAAAGGTAGACCCATTGACTGAAGTTTCTCAAAGGCCTGCCTAGTTCCCTCCAATGCCTGTGTGTAAAATGCAAGTTCTCGCGCCAAATCATCATTCACATCTACTTCTTGCTCTTGATCAACATCAATGGATAGTTTGTGTATCCATTCCACATTCTCGGGCCAACTGATATCTCCAAGTTTATCTAATAGAGCATCTCTGTTATACACTGCATTTTTTGATGGTTCAGCTAACTTCACATCTTCTTCCTGTTCTGATTCAGACGATGACATTTCTTCACTCGTATCTTCACTTTCATTCTCAATCATTGTATCTTCATTTTCCGACGTCATCGCCATTAAACCTATACAAGCATTTAAAAATGAAAAGAAAGTTTGCAGTACACCAACACACTGTAGTTAGCATTTATAATATAACCAAAACAGAACATCATTTAAGATTTTAGGGACAAAGCTTTCACAAACAATAGGTGGAAAGGAGGCAATAAACTCAATTTGGGCCAAATGAACCATATTTAGGATATAATGCTATAAGCAGATCCTTAACATAATCAACATAATTACATACATGATAACATAAATAACTCACATAACACTATATCAACAATAACAAAATCAAAATTTTCCTCTTTCAACTCAAATAACCTGACATAATTATATGTCTAATGACAAACAAATAATAACAGACAACAGACACATCGAGCCGAGAAAGGAAATTATATCTCAAATTCTTCCAGTACAGAAAATCTCAATGCTCAGTCAAATATAGGTAGCAAAAGAAGTTTTAACATTTAACATAGTATTGAAAGCAATCACCTAAATGCCATGTTGACTTAATCTTAATCTGCTTTCACCGGCCTCTCACAACACGACTACTAAAATACTTCGCAAATTTGTTTTACAGGAGAGATAGAAATATAAGAACTAAGAACTTGGTAACACAAAACAAATTTGTTTTACAGGAGAGATAGAAATATAAGAAGAACTAAGAACTTGGCAACACAAGACGCAAGAGGAAAAGAGAAACAATAGTCCCTAGCATGTAATGGCTCAATTCAGCTCAATTCATGAACAGTGCAGGGTGGGATGGATTAAATTTTAGTAAATAATCCAACGAAGTAAAGCCAAAGATTTTCAAAAATAAAATCTCAATCAAGAATTCAGAAAAAGACTCCATTAAAAAGCTGATCCTTAGAAAAGAAGAACTGATGAGCTTCCTTCAAACTCCAAAACTAAAATTCAGTAATCACAAGCCCTGACCCCTCAGAAGAGAAACAAGAACAATACTACTTTTGCCCCCCTCTCCCCCAAAGCCTGAACTTTACTAACCCAAAAACAATCAGAATAAAACAACTGTAACCTTAATCTTGCTTTTTCAACAGAAAACACGTGTAAGATTGTGCTTTTGATCATTTAACCAGAAAAAAATAAAATACACATAGTCTGGGGGAAAACCACTCTAACCTCGCCATTGTTTGGTAACAATCTGGAAAACAGGAATAAGTTGAAAATGAAAAAAGAACAAATCCAATCCAGCGCAGAACATCAAAAGAAGAAGTGAGGCTTATGAACCAAAAGCAGAATCAGAAAGTGAAAACAAACCTAGGGATGCTGTGGAGAGATTGGGACGGCGGAGGAACTGGCCGAAGGTGAAGTTGAGGGGTTTTAGTTCAGGGTTTAGGTTAAAGTTGTGAAACAATTTTTTTTTTTTTTTGTTCTTTTAAATACTGCGAGTCTGAAAAAAAAAACCGGGTCGGGTCAAACTTAACTGAACTCTCGGATCAGGCTTCATTCTTGTGGTATATGAATTCAGTTAACTGATTCTTCAAAATTTTAGATTTCAAATATTTTTAGTTCTGAAATATAACTATATTCAATTTTCTTTTTCTTCATTTTTTATTTATTTTTAACTCTTTCTATATAACCTTTTTTTAGCTTCTATAATATAAACCCTCTATTTTTAATTCTTATCAAATATTTAAAAATAATTTTGAAGAAACAAATCAGAAATCTTTCTTATGATAACAATAAGAAATAAAGAAATAAAAAACAATTATTTCATATAATAATTATTAAAATAAAATGAACTAATAAATTTATAAAAAATATTTGCGAACAAAAATTACAAAATAAATAATTTTATAATTATATCATACGATAATTTTTTATTGTATATAATTAATTAAGTTTAAAATAACAATCATCTAAAGATAAAATAGTAAGGATTTATTGTTCATTTGTGTACATTAAACAAACATAGATAACAAGGAGTATTTTTGTATCAGTATTATAGATTAATATAGTTACAAAATTAAATATTATAATAATTACTAAAATAAAAAATTATTATGAAACAAATTACAAACTAAATATTTTTGTTAATTTTATAATGTTATATTTATATAACATTTATTAATAGTTATTATTTATAATAAATAATGTTTATAAATAACGAAGTTAATAAATTAGTTATATTAATAAGAATGAGTATATTAAAATAACTAAATTTTGGAAAGAGGTCCTACATTTTATTTATTTTCCTCTTAATTTATATTTTTAAATGCATTTTGACAATATTTCCTATGTAACTAATATTTAAATATATTTCTAAAATCTAAATCTTGAGAATATTGTATTAATACATGTTCTTAAATAAAGTTTAAAAAGTGATATGCACATTTTCACATCTATTTTTCATATAATATATAAAAGTTAGATCATGCGGTTAATTCTTATAGATTCATCCAAATTTTTTTATCTTTTTGGAATGGAATAGTTATAGAATCTCCATGAATAGGATCAAACTTTATTATGTGGTATTTACATAAAACTCTTTTCTCTTTTTCATTTTTAAACAAGTTTCCGAGAATGCTTAATTGATTCATGATTTATGTTTTATTTTTTATTTTCTTTTCATTTGTTTCGAGAGATATATTCATGAATTCCGATTCTTTTTCGATTGAGATATATAAATTCATGGGTATATATATATATATATATATATATATATATATATATATATATAAACATAATATTTTAATAGAGGAAAATTTATACTTTTAATTGGTTTATGTCTAGTAGAGGAGTTATCTAACTGTCTGTCACTATCCGTCGTCCTTAATCATTACCATTTATCTTGAAGTTTTGTATTCCGACACTTGGACCTAGTGCACCTTGATGAGCGTGACTCAATATCATGGTTGCACATCCAAATCTTAATCGACACACTATCATGTGTCGTCCAATTGTCGTGTTGTCAAAGTATTATAAGTTTATTTTCGCCCCTAGTTCTTTGTTCGGAGAGTATTTTGTGAGTCTTCTAGTGCTGAACACAATTTCTCCCTAGATTACCTTATGCTCTTTGTAGCATTACATGATGTTTTCTCGCTTCGACCTATTTCAACATGTCTTTAGGGACTATCTCATTTATCATAGTTCTACTTGTAAAAAAGGATGTTGTAACCATAAAGGAGGGTACCCTAATGAACATATTATAAAAAAAATTGGTCATAGGTAAGGAATTTATTACTCTTTACATGACATTCTTAACAAAGATAATTGATTGAAACGTTTTTTTTATCATATTTCTTGTAATGCTTTATTATTTTTTTTTTCTATTTCTTGTCCAAAAAATCTTCATGTTATTACTCGATTCAATGGATCCAAAATTTTTTCTCTAGTAAAATCTTCATTTTTTTCTTCTTACACCTAAAGCATGTTGTTATTATCCTTAATTGTCCTTTTAACCTAGTTTATTCAAGTTGATTAACCAAACCAATGAATTGTTTCATAAACTTTGATGACAATTCTTTTTGTCATACAAATCATGGTACAACTCAATTAATGGGAGAAGGACACGAATCTAAAGGATTTTACTACCTTGGTATTATATTGTTGATGTCTGGTTTAAAATTCTTATCTATAAAGCTTTTGCATGATTGATAAATATTCAATTTACTTATTATAAACGTGGTATATTTTCAAAAACTCAAATCTATATAAACTTAAAAATACAAAAGGAGTGAATAAAGAAAATTATTTAAAGTTATTGAGTTAAATTAGTGTTTTAATGCAAACAAATATGAGGATAAGCTAACACAATAAAGTATCAAAAGCTAGAGTTAAACAATTAAACAAGTTCAAATTCTCACCCTCACAATTACAAATTGATCAAAATTTTGAATAAATATTTTAATAGCATATTACACATTAAATACGACTTATTTTGAAATAATTTTATTGAAAGAGTTTTTAAACAACGCATTTAAAATATGAAAAATTGATTTCTATTTAAATATACTCCTATGACATAAAATTTAAGATTATTTTAAATAAAACAATGAATTACTTAACAAAGATAACAAGTTGTTTTCAAAAAGTCGAAGTATAAATAAATAAAATTTAGTTGTGAATTTCATAAGAAATTTGTATTAAAAATTATAATAAAGTCTTACAAAGTAAAAATAGAAAGATACACCTGAAGTTAAATAAAACTTCATATTATAACATTTGTCTAGAAGAAAAAATAGCTCAAAAGTCTTAAAAGATGAACCTAAAATCTAATAATTTATTACAAAAGTAATAAGGTAAATTAATAATGTGAAAAATTACTCTTAGAGTAGTAAAAGAAATACAATAGAAAAATTGAATATTTGTATATAATTTAAAACAACTAATGTTTACCTATATTTAGAAACAAAATTTTCATAGTTAGAAAATTAGTAATTAATTTAAAACTTAAAATAAAAATCATTTAGTTTACGTGTGACTTCTAATTAATTCCAATTTTTTACAAGTATTTACTAACAAACTTATCCAAACTAACTAATTTCTTTTTTAGTAAGAAACAAATAGAAAAAGCCTCAACTAAATTTATGTATATATTATGCAAGAACTTAACACTTAACAAATTATTCTTTAATTCCAAGGTTAGAAGCCATGAGTTGGCATGCCTATACATTACAACATCAGCCTAAGAAATTGACAAAACCTAAGGAAGGGCATTGGTTGGTTCACAACGCATTATAATAAATCAAACTATAGCAATTTGAAAGGAATAAACTAAACTCACCTTTTAATGGTAAGTCTATTTACCTCCTTAATTCATTTTTTTCCCCGTATGAATGATTATTAAAAAAATAACCAAACTATTTCTGTTTTGTTTTTGGTAAATTTTACTTCTAATTTTTATTGTAATCGTTTTTACACTAAATGTACATACTGTGAACGATGATTACACCGATTATAACCATGATTTTAGAATATTTGACAGGACCTGAAAAAGATAATTGCTGGTTCATACCACACCGAAAGAAAAAATAATTTAGAATCCCTACTGCACGAAGTAAAAGGATCTCAATTGCAATCTTAATACAGGATGCTTTCATTTTTTTGAAGTTTCCAGTGTTTAACTGGACCTGACAGGATATTCCATTATTGTGTACGTTACTACCACGAAGCCCCTAAGAAATAAAAAAGAAGCATACCGTAATTTGTAGAAAAAATGCTAAATTCCACCTCGGCAAATAAAAATTAAAGATAGTGATTTCATAAAAAGTAAAATAAAATAGCAAACTCTACAACAGGTGGCATAAAAAAGCCAACTGAATGTTGAACTTGACAAATCTAACCAGGAGCAGGCTGCATTGATGAAGGTAAATGGACTGTCCTTCAACCAGACGCGTTCTTCCTCGCAGAATATACCCTGTAGGCTGCAAGCCCAACTACGACCACTGCAGCTCCAACTGCAGTATGATGAATGATGAAAAATCATTAAATATTGAAACAAATGGAGGATGCATATCCAAAGATGATTGCTTGCTTATCAAATCAAAGCTCAAAATAAAGTAGATTCTACTTCATTATTTATAAGCTTTCAATAGTACCAAAACAGAAATTGTCAAAACAAGCTGAAACCAGAATCACAAAAACACGAAAGGAGCTCCAAAGACAGGAGCTTGTCATGTATGGATTCAGCGACTCCTTCACTACCATTGATTTTGATGATTCATTGGCTAATTCATCCCTAAATTCCAAGCAAAATCTACCCGACAAGAAACCGCTAACGCAAGAAGCACAACGAGATGAAAAAATTATAGTAATGATAATGGAAAACTACGACGCTCACAGTGGCTACCATTTCATTCTGTTCAATGATAATAATTCATTGCCAAACTAATCCCAAAGTTCCAAGAAACATCCAACAAACAAGAGACACAAACAAAGTAATGGACCAACTCAGGTGAAGGACAGAAAAAATGGAAATAATAGTTCTTAAAAAGAAACAGTTAAGAGACAAGACAAGCTTACGGAATTATGAGAGAACATAGGGAACATTACAATGAACAACTACACAACCACCCGGACCAACAAAACCTAAGGCTAAAATCCTATTTTGGTCCTCTAATACTTATGCAAAATTCAATTAGATCCCTAATTTTTATTTCATTCAATTTAGTCTTTTAGTTTTTAAAAATATCTAATTAAGTCTTCTTCGTTAGATTGACATTACTCCACCTAGAAGATAAAATTAATGTGAATATTTAAGTTTTACTCCACCTAGAATATAAAATTAATGTGAATATTTAAGTTTTTTAGATTGAGTGATTTGATATATAAATTCTATCACAAATCTAACATCGATCTAACAGGAAGGACCTAATTGGATAATTTTAAAAATTAGAGATTAAATTAAACCAAATAAAAATTAGGGATCTAATTGAATTTTATATGAATAAAAGGACCAAAATAAGATTTTAACCAACCTAAAATGATAAAAATATATTTATATTTATAGGAAGCTACGTGCGCTGCAACGCTCACAAAAAAACCTATAATAAAAAGCATTATACTCTTCATTCATTGATTGATATTGGTACCGAGGAGTGCATTCATTACCTAAAATATGTCCAGAAGTTAATAATGACCTTAAGTGTCTTAATCTAATTTTAGGACATTAAACTAAAAACCAAATAATATTCTAATTATATCCAATAAAATTCTTTCTTGTGGGCCACCATATAGCTTTTCTTTTAGTTAGGAAACAAGATTGAAGTTCAAACAACCTTAAAACATACTGTACGGAATAAATCTAGTCAACCTAAAGCTGACATACCTGAAACAGCCATTAGAGATCGATTAATAAGCCTGTGGTACTGCTTGCGGCTTCTTCCAGCTTCAGTTTCAGGAATGCTTAAATGAGGATGCTCAGCAGCGGTTACAATCTTACGGAACAGACCATTAAAATCGCCTAACTTGACACTGATTGGTATAGGAGCCTCTACTCCCATATCTTGACTAACCTACAAAACACATTGACATGTCAAAAGTGCCATTGCAGTTGATAAATCTATTGCTTTAAAATTTCTCAGCATGAAGCACACTTGTCACAATTACACATGCTAAGATAAAAAGAATACAATATTGACTAGATAATATGTTCAAACACTCGTGACTATGCTTATCCATCCATTACTTATAAAATTGTTGCCCATAAATAGAAAAGTTGTGCACTTGAATTATTGATGATCAAAGGATACGTATACAAAAGCCTATGTGGCATTTATGTTGCTTTTCAGAGGTTTATTGAAATCATAATTTCACAACATCTCATATTCCCTTCAAAAGTTTCTTGTCTAATAATTATGTATTGTAATATGCACACAATAATGCAAACGAACAAGTCAATAAAAATACCCTAGTTGACTCCTGGATAGCCATTGGAAATGAATCCAGATCATCTTTAGCTGCAACTATCAGGCAGGGCACCTCAAAGCCGGTATCTTCTCCATGACTAGCAATTTCAACCAGGAGTTCAGATGACGTTCTCCAGGAGGATTCATCAGACCTGAAATGAATATCTAGTCAGCTATATATACATTTTTGCAAGCATGAACTGAGTTGTCCACACCACCTGATCACAAAATGATAGTTAATTTAAAATACAGTTGACGAGTTGCCATTTTAAAAAGTGGTATTTATTTCAATACATAACATGCAATCTTGAGCATCTTACTTCTAAGTTGTTTAAAACTTATGCTTGAAAATCGCAAATGTTAATCTATAATGGGTCACCCAGAAATTACTTCCTTTTCAGCATACAATCTCTTTCACAAAGCTCATCCAAATGCACAGCAGATTTATTAGAAGCGCTTACGAATTATGATGCTGAAATAGTATATAAGCTAAAAATATTCAAACATACTACACAATCAATTAAAACATCCATTCACAGAAACGTGTAATGCCTGCGAATCTTTATGAGGCCTCTTCTAAATTAGTTATTTAACAGTGAAATTGATCCTCCACCGATGCATATACTAAAAGAGAACAGGAAATAGATATGTGGATCCATGAAACTTCACAAAAGTGACCTAAATATTTTTCATACTAGTTATGTAGCAAAGTTAATCCATGAATTTGATCATACAATGATCTCTGATATTAGAGTCACCTGTCATGAACAAAAACTGCAATGTCACATGATGCCAAAGACTCCTTATTGGACAGGAGCTTCCTAACTCCATCTTCAGGTATCTCTCTCAGCACAAGATATTTTTTGTTTTCCTGCAAAAGATACAATTTGCCAAGAGACGAAACAAAAGTTAAGACTTATAAAATGAATAAAATAGAAGCAGGGGCAGGTACTGAAACAGGTGAGCAAGACAAACTTTCCGCTCTGTAAGTAGTAGCTATTGAAAAATGTCAACCAGGTATCACTTACCATAGAAACATCAACTACATTTACACCATAACGATCTTCATTGGTTGGATTGTAACCTTCGGAATATGGCCTACATTATTGATTCAACAACAAGGTATAAGGTGTTGGAAATTATAATATCAATAAGCTTAAAGGTAATACAGAAAAGGAAAAACCTTCCAATAAAAGAATTCAATAATGCAGATTTCCCAGCCTTCCTAGGCCCAAAAACAAAGCACTGCAAAACGTTTCTGTCTGAATGTTGCTTCTTCCGATCCAAACGCCTCCTCCTAGTCACACGGATAGTAGATGATGGATCACCAGGATAACCAATGTAAATCAGATTCTCCATACTAAGAGTTGGGTTTAGAAGTGTCATAAGTGCCCACTGTCCAGAAAAAGTTAATTTTTGTTAAAACAAACAACAATCAATGTCAATAATAAAATGCTATCAGCAACTGTAAGACACACACACACCAAATATATAGTCATAGAATACATGTTTAAATGATATAAATTAAGGGAAGATGTAACAATAATGGAGCAAGTAAAACTATGCAACCTTGATTCTCGATGCATACAAGTTCAATGTCAGAACAAACAAACAACAATCAATGTCAATGCAAATAAAATGCTATCAGCAATTGTAAGACACCCCCCAAATATGCATAGAATACATGTTTAAATTATATAAATTAAGGGAACATGTAACAATAATGGAGCAAGTAAAACTATGCAACCTTGATTCTCGATGCATACAAATTCATGAGTGATAAAACTCCCAAGAGCAGCCAACAATTTTTTAAAACTAACATTCAACAATATGCAAGGTAGACAGATAAAGATAAAAACACTGGCTCACCTCTGACAAAAATGCATCCAGTGATAGTCCTCCAAAGGCATTTTTTTCTGCAGCATCTTCATATGGAATTCCAGTCCAAGGACTGCAATTCGAAACAATAAAATATCATATAGCACTGGAAGACTTAAAGTCCAATTTCTCTCAAGACTCCTGACCTGGTTTAACTGACTACACAAGTTGTTTTGAACAGCATTTTTATCAATGTCAAGTTATATAACCTGATTGTTGAGTGTTATAAGGTAAGATAACAGGTTCAAGATCAAATTCACAGGAAGAACATTTAAAGGAGAAAATTTAAATCAAACTCAAACCATTGAGATAACAGAAATAGACAGTGAATCAGGTAGACTCCAAAGAGGGTTCATGGTTGAGAAGATTAGAAATTGAAAACAAAATCATACTATGAACAATTCAGAAGTCTTCAAAAGTTCTGAACTAAATCAAGAAAATTTAGATAAAACTCCAACCATTACGACAACAGAAATATATATATATATATATATATATATATATATATATATATATATATATATATATATATATATATATCTAAAAATAAAAAAAATAAATATATATAAAAACAAAAAAATAAAAAACTAAAACATATAGCATTTATATAAGTCTTGTAATCTAATGATAGTCATCACGTATAATCTTTAACATAATTCATAAAAACACTAATATCTCACTTCTGTCATTTTCTTTGACAGTTGCATAACGTTTACGTTGAAACACTTTAATTTGCCCAAATAGGTTAACTTATCTTTTGATCAACTCTGGGAAGGCTAAAAAGCTGTCTGTATCTACTCATTGTATCTCTAATAACGTAAGAACTCATACACACAAACAAATAAGCTGAGAGATAATTTTCTCTAAAACATCATTGCTCGTGTTTTCATTCCCAAATTAGTATCAAGGAGGGTATATCACATTCAGTTTGTCACTGTCCGTTGAGAAAACTGCCACTTGCCACTGCATATGATAATTTCCTTTCCCAAACTTTACAATTTAATCCAGAGAAATATATTAACTATTTATTAGGTAGCTCTCCTTGCTTGCTTTTCTGTTTGTATCTTGATACAACATTACTCTAAAGTGTGGGCTGACAAGGCAAACTGTAGTTTGTGTACCAGTCAACTTCTAAGGAAAAGCCCCGCCTGGTAGGTGGGGGTTGAACATAGCTCAGGTGGACAAGGGAGACTCAATATTAAAATCTTATAAGTATCTATCTTGTAACCTTTACTCTTCGTTGATAGAAAGGATATGCTGATCTAATTTTCTTATATCTGAGATAATTTGAAAATATTTCAAAGATCTCCTACAACATTGATTCAACTAAAATGCTATGTTTCAGAAATTTTGTTCCTTGATCATATTGTATACATGTATCCTAGGGTTCAGACTATTATAAATAGTAAATATACCATTCTAATTCAAAAACCTAAGAAGACTCCCAGCTTCTCAGTACTTAAGGTTGCAAGAAGCATAATACAGTTCCAGGTTGCTAAATTTACCTAGAGATACAATTTAACCCCACTTGTGATCAGTTCTGCATCTTAAGTAAGATGATTAATTCCACATCACAGTGCCCCATTACAAATTCAAGAAGAAACTAATGCAAAATAATCTATAATAGAACGGTAGATAATATGACAAAAAGCTGTCTACCTTTCAGGGGCAGTAGAAAACAATTCTTCAAGTTCACGAGGTCGTAACATCCCATCCTGGGGTAACAAAAAATATTGTCAAAATAAAAATAGAATTAGGAAAGTTACTACTTGAAACCTACATCATAATAGAATCATCTGAAAATAATTGAAAAGAATTAACATACCCTATCACCATCAAATGCATCAAAAATTGCCTTTAAAAATTCAATCGCTTCATTTGTCAGCTCTACACTCTGCAGACATTAAAATCAATCTTAATCAAAACAGGATAAAAAATACCCAGTCATCCACAAATTGATTTCAGACAGGTAGAACAAATAAACCAGGGTCACAATTCATCTCCAAAGAAATACCTGATCAGGGGCACGTTTTACAGGTGGAATTAGATCATCAGCAAGTTTGATATCATCATTATATCCAAACTTCCTTAGCACAGTCCATGTTGTCTCCAGACGCCCTTTTTCTATGAAAAGGGCATGAAGAAATAGGAATCCAGTCAAAGTAAGCCCACGATCATTCACCCCTTCAGACATTTTTTCTTGTACAACCTTCTTTACACCCACAATTTCAGATGGTTGCAAAGGGGCGTTGAAACATTTAACCTGTTGAATGTTTTGTTAGTTTTTTGATAATTCAAATATATAAACTATCTTGTCATAACATAACGGAAAAATGCTAACCAAACTATAAGGTGCAAACTATAATACTTGATAATAAATGACTCAATTTGTGTGCTTAATATTGCCATCTTAAAAGGGGAATCCAACCTGAAAATCATTCAGCTCAGCATCACTAAGGGCACCATCTCTGTCATGGTCACAGAGGATAAAAATACGCTTCAAGGCTCGCACACATCTAGGCTTTAGAGTTTGCGACTCTTGATCAAATAATGGAGCTGTTGGATGAAGAACAGCCTTTTGTGCATAGTAGAAAACTTCGGGGACCTTCAATAAGGAAATTTAATAGGCAATGTATGAAACGAAATCCAAATACAATTGATGATCAGCACCTTAATAGTATGATGTCAAACCACAAACCAATGGTTGGTATAAAAGATAGATACCTGAATATGCCTACATGCTGAACACTCAATACAAGTTTCAATCTCTCGAAACTGTTGCATTATGGGCGACATCACCTGTTCTAAGCTCACCTGCTGATTTTCATCCCTTAAATCAAGCTTACAACCAACTACTATAACTGGAACTTTCACCTGTTCATTAAATTCAAATATCAACATTCATGCATATATACACCAAAACTGAAAAGACATAATTATTATTAAGCTGTGAAATGGATAGATGTATGCAAGCATGTACAAGTTATGTTCTTTTCACACGAGAAAAGAACATATCTGGTTTTAACAATTTGCAATACTCTAGTTGGGTCATTCCCCATCCGTTCTTTATGAATATTTACTTCTCGCCCCCCTTTTTCCTCTAAACTTCTAAGAAGATAAAAAAAAATAAAAAGATCAGAACCTCTAATTTGCGAAGATGTGGAAGCCAAAATGCACTCAGATTTTCAAGTGTCTCAGGTCGATCACATGCATATGTAAGGACTACTGTGTCAGCTCGCTGCAATTCTTCAGCAACTTTATCACTATCCTCAGCACTGAAATAACAACAACAATACTAAAAACAAATAATAGAATAAACCAATGAAGACATTCAGACTTAGGGTCGACATCTACTCAACAGTAAATGAATTGTGCATGTTTTGCTGGAAACTATGAAAAATAATTGTTCTTTTATCTCGCTGGCCAATGTAAAAAAGGATATTAATATTTTGAAATAAACTGAACCCAAGACAAATCTATAAGCATAAGAGTGCATTTATTTGGATCATTACAATATAGCTCTTCGGTTTCAAGGAAGAAAATACAACAAAATACTACCAAAAGGTTTAAAAAATTTAAGAAAAAAAAATCCAATTAGAACAATATCAAGAAAACCTAGCGCCGCTAATCAAAGCGTTCCACTTCAACCAGCTGTTATAAGGCCTATGAATCTTAAATTAAAAAGGAGAAAACATCACTTCAATAATCTCTATATGATTTTCGGCTCTTAACTAGAGAAAGAATCAAACGAATCACACATAGGCTATCCCAATCCAAAACCGCGTCATCAGTTTACTTAAGAGAAAATCTGAGAAACAAAAAAGAGAACGTACCGGGAGGAGGTGTCGATGATGGTGATAGGTACTCGATCCGGATAGAGATCTTCCGGCAAACGTGTGGGAGGCAAAACCGGCGGCACATTGACTGGAAAGTTATCCGCCGCCGCGGTGATGATGAGGCTAGATTTTCCGGTGCCTTGGTCTCCAGCGACGACAATACGAACTCCGGTGCGGCTGTGAGGATTGACGGTTCCAGAAGAGGGTTTTGCCATGGGTGATGTGAGGAGCAAGAGTCTAAAATGGAGAAGGGAAAGAGTGAGAGATTGGCGTTGGAGTGAAAATAAAAACCCTAAAGAAGGAAAGTATGGTGGTGTACCCTAGAGTAGACGGTGCTTGTAGGTGGCCACTTCTTCAGCGGTTAATATTTGTAGCACCTTTACTTTTCTTGCACCTCAGACTACTGTACCACACTACCAACAGAATTGGCCTTTTCCATAAACGACTGTCGTCTAATAACTTTGTAGTCCTTCTACGCTAACTCTAACGGCCCTCTTCTCTCAACCCAGCTTCTAAATATACTATTTTCTATAACTATTTATGGAATAATTTTTTAATTAAATTTTTTTTATTTTATTTTTTTACTTGTTTTCTACTCCAAATCAATCACATAATCTTTATACTCAAAATAATCACCCAAAACAACTTACTATAAAGTGAATGTAAATATTTCCCAATATTAAATCTTTTTATTTTTCCACACAATCCTTGCAACAAAAAATTCTTATTATTTTGATAAAAAAATAAATTGGTAAGAACACAACTTTTCTGGTGGGTAAAACCTTCTAACCATAGAGTATCCAATATAATCATTCCATTTTGAAGTTAACATGATATTTCGCAATATCTTTCAAAATATTTTTGTTACGTAAATTATAAATCATATGATTTATTGTATAATATATATATAATATATATATATATATATATATATATATATATATATATTTTGCACTTATTTGCCCAACAAACATGCTATAAAACATAATCCAACTAGGGATGACCATGGAAGAGAGCGGATATGAGTTTTGTTATCACATATCCACTTATGCAGGAAAAAAATTATCTTCATACATTAACGGATATCAAATTTTTGTCCCATCTCTATTCTCATCGAATAACGAGTATATTCTCGTACATGTTTTCTTATTATTTCAATATTAATTAATTAAATTTTATAAAATAATAAAAAATTATGGTAAAGGAAACATAATATTATCACATATTCAATATTAAGAGGAAGGTTGTTTATTCGGTATCAAATATTTAGAAAGAAATTATAATTGTATACATCTCAACTTAGAGTACCAAATCAAATTTTACGAGAACTAAAACATTTATTAAATCTGGAAACATTAATGAAACGTTGATAAAATTTTAAAATATCAAATATCGTTAAATATGTTATTGGTCTCTTAACTTTCAGTGAATTTTATAATTAGTCTATTTCGAAACTTTTGACCAATCTAGTCCTTCATCTTTTGAAATACTTTGAAATACGTGAATTTAGTCATTTTAATCAAATTTTGTTAGGTTTATTTGATGTTCCGTACGCATTTCAGGATTGTATTTGAGTTGTTTATATCGGTTGACATATTTTTGTTTTAATATTAAGTCAAATACTATTATGAAACGCGCTAAAGATGTCAGATAAATTAAAATGACTAAATCCACATATTTCAAAATATGGAAAACTAAATTGGTCTAAAGTTTCAAAATGGACTAATTTCAAAATTCACTGAAAGTTGAGAGACCAAAAACATATTTAACCCTTACAAATATTTTAAAAAATATATAAAAAGAAAACAAATAATCAAACAAAAATATATTTTAAATGTTTGTTTACTTCAATCTTTTAAATTCTAATGAATTTCTTGTTTATACATTGATAAAAGTTATAATACATCACTCGATCAAAATCACGCAAAGAACAAATATTAAACTAATAACAATAAAATTTTAACTTAGATCTTGTATCTTTTGAACTTCAATACATGTTGGATAATGATAAAAAATAATTTATAGCAGTTACATTAAATTTGTATATTATAGTAAATAAAATTTATTTATACAATTATAGTAACAAAATTACAGTATGACTAATAATAAGTAAGAAATAAAAAATAATTATGTAAAGTATATCAAAATAGTATTCTACATGATAAAAATAAACAACAAATAAAAATATTAAAAATTATAAAATGTGTGTCTTAAAAATAATTTAAGAAAATATTGAATAAAATCACACAAAGCAAGACAAACGTATAATTAAAGTTTTGATAAGATAAAAATACCTTAGAAATCTAAGAAAAATTTTCAAATATCACCACAGTCAATCGTTGAGAAATAACGAAAAAAAATTTAGCGAAACAAATAGTTATTCAAATGAAACAAAGAGTTTCTTTAAATGAAACAAAAATTAATAATAATAAAGTAAAGAAGATAATTTTTTTACATTACTTAGTAAATGAAATGTTTATGCTATTAAACACTTAAGTTGAGAGTGTTAAACATTTTCAAGTGAAAGACAAATATACAATAAATAAAAATATTAAAAAAAACAGAAATATTCTAATGTGAGACATAAAAAATATTAATTAATATACATCATTTGAACATAATTGCATAGAGATTATGATAAGATAAAAAATATATTGGAATTGCAAATGAATTTCACGACAAATCAAACAATTAAAAGGTTAAAATATATTTGAAAAAATGTGATATTTGACATATTGTTTCACATCTATAATATAAATAATCATTTAGGTTTGTTTGATGTTTCGTATACATATCAGGATTGTATTTCAATTGTTTATACTATTTGACACATTTTTGCTTTAATGTTAAGTCAAATACTATTATGAAACACGCTTGAAATGTCAAATAAACTTAACAAAATTTGATTAAAAGGACTAAATTCACGTATTTCAAAAGATGAATGACTAAATTGATACAAAGTTTCGAAATGAACTAATTTCAAAATTCACTGAAAGTTAAGAGACCAAAAACATATTTAACCCTTTGAGTTTAGTATTATTGTTTTTTTCAAATTTTCTTCTGGTGCTGCAACATGTAAAAAAACCTCCATTTGTGATCTTTTATTGTTTATATTATAGTTGTGAAATAATACGTCAAATATCACATATTACTCATGATAATAATACTTTTTTCAAACATTTACAAAATGAAAGAATTCAAACATATCACAAATATATTGAGAACAAAGGTCAAAAGATAAATAAAAAATATAATACATCAATTTATAATTATGGGTCATCATCTAAGACCAGGCTATTTGATGGCTTTGATTTCAAGTTGAAATCTTCATGATTTCTTTTGATGGTTGGAACCATCTTTTAATGCATAGGGATCCGGTGTATGGTAACATCTCTCCAAACATTTATATATTGTTGGAAGTCCTATATCGATTAAAAATAATATAATTTTATAACATATAAGTGGCTGCAAACCTAGTTGATTTTATGGGGTTGAGTTAGATTTAAAATTCACTTATTAACATATTATCTTATAACAGATCACCCATTAATTTCTAATCAATCAGAGATAAAATAATTTTATAATATATAAGTGGGTGCAAACCTCATCTTACATATCAATTTTGTGGGATTGAGTTAAACTTAAAATCTGCTTATTAACATATGTGTCATCTTTAATTGTCTTGTAGCTCTTACTCTTATTGTCTTGTAACTCAGCCTATGAGAGAAGTGTCAAAGTTTTTTTTAACCTCTCCAACCACTACAGCATTTAGTAGCTACTGCAACATTTACCTAGCTACATTTATTAAAAATGTTACTATTGATATAATATAGTTACATTTCCTTAAAATTATTACTATAAAGAATATTAATATTAATATTGTAACACCTTTTAAAAATGTTACTGTACATATTACACTTTTTTCTATTTTTATTAACATTTGCATAATCACATCTACTAAAAATGTTACTATATATATATATATCCTAATATTGCAACATGTTTCAAAAATGTTACTGTAAATAAATAAATATACTAAATAAATAAATATATTAAATATATTGTATAATATCAGTATTATCAGAAATTAATTAAAAATAAAATAATAATATCGCATCGTTAAGAAGTAATTAAAAATTATTTTCTAGTCATTTTAAATTTATTTTAGAAACTAAATTTTAATCAATAAAAATAATCAAAATAGAAACTAACTTTTAGTTTTTAATTATTGTATTATTAAAAAATTGATTTTTTAATCTTTATTGTATAAATATTTTGTTGACATATCATTTGATGAATGATTTTTAAGATTTATATTTACAAGAAATAAATTTAATTAAAATGTATTATAATTATAATGTAATCGTTCGACCATGTATAATTAACTAATGTATTAAAGAGTATATAAAATAGAATATCATTTCTCTTTTATTATTATATTAAATAATAATTTTAGGTACTAAAATAACTCAATAATATTAAACGCAAGAAGCATCATCCCCCTTCACCACCATCGTCTGGATTCGATTTGGAGGGAGCTTCTTCTTGGATCTAGCCTCACCACCACCGTCTGTTTCTTCTACAACTCTTAAGTCCTCTCTCTGTAAGATTCTTCTCTTTTGGACTGTGACCGATTCGTTTTTGCCTCTCGCTTCTGATTACCTTTTGTTCAAGTTCTGGATCTGTTGCAAGTAAAATAGTTTCTCATTTCACTAACCTTTATCTTTGATTATATATTACCTAAATTCTAATACTTATTCATTGATTATGATATGCAGTCAAAATTTGATATTGAAGAACGTGCTAAAAAGTGGGTTTTAGGAAGCATATGTTCAAGTTGGAGGAACCACAAATGTCGATTGAAGACAAAGTATTTTTTTCCAAATATGCCACATGATTACAACTTCAAAAATCGACCCCCAAGTGTTCCACTTGAGCAGTGGAAAATTCTTATTAAATTTTGGAAATCTGACATAGCTAAGGTCTTATTTAAATGTTATTATATGTGGATTTGTACTTGTATATCTCAGTTGCTTATATCTTTTCTCATTTCATATTTTTATTATAAAGGTTCGCTGTGAGAAAAATAAAATAAGCAGAGCAAAATTTACTTCTGTACATACCACAGGAACAAAAACCTTTGCTGAAATACGATATGAAGAGGTTAGACTAATTACATAACTAATGTATTAATGGTTGTACCTTTTTTACACTAATATTTTTTCTTTTGTATGGTGTAGATGATGAAAAATATTGATGGAAGAGAGCCATCTCGTGCAGAAATGTTCATCATGACACATAAGCCTAAAAATGAGGAAACCAAAAAGATTATTGTATGATGATCTCATTCATTATATATATTTTTATAATTAATAGTTTTGTTTAATAACAAGTTTAACTTTGTTTTTTTCTTTCCTTTTTTAGTTAAAGCTTGAGGATGCAATTTCTTCGCATTCAATAGAACCAGAGAAAAACTCAACCCGAGATGATGTATTTTCCCAAGTCTTTGGAAAAGATCGACATGGTTATGTGCGCACATATGGAAAAGGGGTT
>Ga0214544_1006551_pt1 | contig 21370 bp, 12 predicted proteins | sample CNSS3metaG_FD_160074 | JGI IMG/M metagenome (GOLD analysis project Ga0214544, IMG submission 160074) | Root nodule microbial communities from cowpea collected in UCLA plant growth center, Los Angeles, California, USA - CNSS3 | ecosystem: Host-associated > Plants > Roots > Nodule | place: USA...
ATGTGAGTGCAAACCTCACCTTCTAAGCTGGTTTTGTATGATTGAGTTAAGCTTAAAATCCACTTCTTACTAGATTTAGTGCATACACCAGTTCAGTGACATATTCAATCCACTAAAGATTTTAAATCTGCTATGCCATCAGTTCCCAGCCCAACTGGTTGGACTTGCTGGACAGAGCTGGTTTTGATAACTTATGTTTTTTATGTTGCTTGGCTTGGTCCTTTGTCACTTGAAAATATTTTCTTCCTCCCCGGTTGGTACAAGACACTTCTGCTTATGAGGAAGGTTTTGATTGTTGATGTCAAGTGGTTATGCCACAAGTATGCTTAGGAAAACTGTATATAGATTCAATTCCACCAGCATTGTTAGAATATGCGAAGAATATTTCATCTCATGACATAACAATATTGTATTTTAGAATGTTAAACCCAAGAGTAAGTAAACTTAATTTATGTCTTCATTACTGGAAACTATATGGTTTAGGTCGGAATTACAGTTCATTACATAGACAAGACAGGCTTTTCCGCGGACAAGGAGTCTCCTGCATTCAGGCTTTTGCACATTTTATTTCCCCTTACGAGTTTCTTAGAGTGATTTATTAGGATTAATTTCCCTATTATCTCCTTGTTCATTATTAGTCATTATGATCTTGTAGTAGTTAACTCTTCATGTTTTATACCACTTTGTAAGACCTTATATTAAACCAAAATCATATCAATTTGGTTGTATTTAACTAAGTATACAGTCACCTTTATCTCATTTTCCTCCCTCTTTGCATACGTAAAGTAAAGCTCCCTAAATTCAATAAGTAGTTTTTTTTCTAGAAAGGCTTAGAGTCCATATTCTTTATTTTCTACTGAAATGGCGTGCCACTTATTAAAGTTGATAAAGTATTATGATTATGATACTTTCATTGTTAATCTAGTTCATGTAATGCAGGTTGAAGGTCCAAAATCCAGTGCGGAGCTGCTAGTGACACTGCAGAGAGTGCTTGAAGAAAGTTCCCCTGTTCTTGTTGCAGCTAGGCTCGATGCAGAAGAAAGACGAAATAATATGCGCTTAAGGGAAGAGCAAGATGCTGCATACAGGGCTGCGCTAGAAGCTGATCAAGTATGTTGTTTTGCAGTTTATGGGTGTGTTTTTTTTCTTGTTTCGTATAACTTTTTGTGTTCTGCACACAATGGCTTGGCTGTTTTTGTCTATCTCAACTTTCTTTGCAGAGGCCTTTATCGAAAGACCAGGCCTGTTAGTGCAATGGATTAATGTTGTATATATGTTCAGGCTAGGGAACGTCAGAGGAGAGAAGAAGAAGAACGTCTTGCAAGGGAAGCTGCTGAAGCTGAGAGGAAACGCCAAGAGGAGGAAGAGGCTCGTGAAAGAGCAGCACAAGAAGCTGCAGAGAAAGAAGCTGCATTAGCTAAAATGCGTCAAGAGAAAGCTCAGTCTCTTGGTGAAGAACCTGAAAAAGGACCTGATGTTACACAGGTACAGTATTAGAAGATTTAGCTGTGATTTTATTTCTCCTTTAGCCAGCATCTTTCATCTGTTTATATAATAACTGGTTCAGCTTATATAGTTTCACTTGTATTCAAGATCTCAGCTTTAATTCATATGATAAGTTTGAACTTAAAATTCTTGATGGTTTCACTTATATACATGATGAATGATCTTTACTTCTAGTTCTGTATGTTTTGAAATTGCTTTAGCCTCCCTCTTTAGTATCTCTCTTTTCAGTTCAGTTTTTGTTTGACTGTGTTGTAATTTACATGATAATTACATCTGTGTTTATGAATGGATAGGTTCTGGTACGGTTTCCAAATGGTGAACGTAAGGGAAGGAGGTTCCACAGCACCGCGACACTTCAGTCTTTATATGACTATGTTGACTCACTGGGAAGTTTAGAAGCCGACAGTTACAGTCTGGTATCCAATTTTCCACGGGTTGTTTATGGACAAGAAAAACTGGCATTGTCTTTGAAGGAAGCAGGATTGCACCCTCAGGCCAGCTTATTTGTGGAGCTCAGTTCATTAGAATGAAGCTTGCCTAATAATCTTACGGATACATGAAGATAAGACCTGCAAATAGGGAATTCTGTGGTGTTTCATTCTTCCGTCTAAAAAAATTGACTGGTTGAACAATTAAAATTGTTAGATGCATAGGTTGTCGTGGTTTTTGTAGTTTTTATTTTTCTTATTTTCAATTGAATCAATCAAACAGATAGCGACATGTGGAGATGGTTTAGAATAATGATATATATATATAATATATAATATATATTTGGTCCTTCCCTTAATTAGGAAGTTCCCAAGTGTTATCTGTCTGTATATTTTGTTTCTGATTATTTGTGTTGATTTAGCATTCGACCAGCTACCGGGTTCCCATGAGCAGCACTTCTTATAGTTTATCAAAGGTAATATCTGTTTTTGGTCTTAAAATATTGATTCTAATCCTCATAATAATTTATATATTGTTCTTATTTAAAAAATACGCAAATATAATGAAATCAATTGGTGAATTTTAGAATTGTTGTTTGAGCAGAAATACAAATTACCCCCATTGTAAGAGCTTAGGCTCTGTTATCTGTTTTCTGAAGGTTCTTTGGGGGAGACCCAGTGTTAATTTCTTGATCGAATGTGGTACCTTCAACTGGTGATCGAATCAGCTGAAATGTCGTTTTTCTGTGAAAAAAGTGACACACTAACCAACTGTACCCTCATATCACATCATTCCATATCAGATATTTTTCCATACATTAAATTATTAGGATACCATACAAATTTCACCCACAAAAAAAGAAAAAAAAACTTCTTAAGATTTTATTTTAAATTGAAACTGTTTCCATGGAAAAGAAAAAGTGATTGATGATCGCATCACCAAGGTTCCCCAAGCTGGTCCAAGATGCATAAAACAACATATCCAAATTATTATACCTTCTTCCAACTTGATATTCCCAGGCAATTTGTGAAATCCTCCCAGATCTTCTTCAATTTGATCAATCAAAATGTTACTGTCTTCAATAACATGGATTTTCAATATACTCTTTTCATGATGAGTCACAACTTGAGAGAATAAACAGAAAACAACAAAAAATGGTGAAATGAGCATATACACAAACACATAACAAGCACTGTCAAATGCTTACAATATGGAGAAGGTACTAGCAGTTTTCCCTGACAATTTTAGCCTTCTCAAGAACAAACTTTCCTTCTTTGTACTTCTGAGATTCCTCATAGGCTCTCTCATACTTCCAACCAAGAACTTGATGGCAGTCAGAACAGTAGACATCAGCCACAGTGTGAAGACCAGTCATTAGTTCTCTGTCTTCTTTTGATCCCACACTAATATTCAATGCATGACCAAACAGAAAAGCTCTTCCACTTTTCCCCTGAAAATAAATTGGACTTACTAACTTTCCCATAAACAAAAACTTTTCACCTTATCATTCTTCTTATCTTTCGCTTCTTTTAACAAAATTCCTTCTATTATTAAACATGTGCAAAACTCTTCAGGCTTTGTGGATAAGATACATTTCCAAACAAAATTTAGAAAAGTGCCCTTCTTTTTTGGGTAATATACAAAAGTTTTTATATTTCTTATACACAACTCCCTTCTCTGTGTACATTACAAATAATTATCTCTACAATTGGTAAAACTTGAAACTATTAATATTCGAACGATAACATAATTTTTAGCATTGGAGTAATGGAAAAAAATTAATAATTATTGATGGCATGATTATCAGAATCGTTTCAAAAGTATTGCAACAAAAAAAAAATCAATGCAGATGAATAATTAATAATTAAATGAATAAACTGTCATTTCATTTTTGTTATTCAGTTCATTAAACATATTTTAAAAATAGTTTTATTCCATCTCATCGATAAATTTTTGAAAAATATTTTAATGCAGTATTTTAATTTTGAATTCGAAATAGTTTATTATTATTATTATTATTTTATAATACTCAAATTCTGTTTTAAAACTTTTCTCATATGAGAATGATGGTGACGTATTTTCAGAATGGAAGGAGTTTTGTCTAACGTTTAACAAATGGAGGGGATGTGAATAAAAATACAGGATGTATAAAACTTAAGATTTTGTGCTCAAATTCATCATATTCATAAGATGGGAAAAGTTTTGTGTTGCTTTTAGAAAATTACTCTTACTAAAAATGAATAAATTGGAAGCAAACTGAAATTTCTTCCAAAAATCCAATCATATCATGTGACAGTAGAATGGTTCTCTTGTTTGATCAATGATAGCAGGGTATGCTGTGAAGTGAACAGATCAAATGAAATTGATAACAGAATAAGAGTTAAAGCTGACTGAGAACAGTGTTCACCTGAAAAGCCTTAGAAATCACATCATCGTGAAGAGCAACATGGTTTCTACAATTAGAGCAACAGTACAATCTGGCTCCAATCACTTCCTCCATTTCAAAGATTATCACAACTCGATCCTTTTTAACCAAGAACAGTTTAGTCAATAGTGTTCATCAGATCATGAACCATGATCATAGCATTTTCAGTTTTCAATTACAATTTCAAAATGAATTTGCAGGTACCTGCTTCTTGTAGCAGTGGATGAATCACTCTGCTTAGACCTTCAAAGATTAGAAACTTTTCCTTTTTTTCAGGGCTTTCTTCTGCTACCTCAGTCACACATTCTGTGAGATTTTTCTCTCTCCAACAAGTTATAACATAGTGGGGTTTGATTAACACAGTGGTTTAATTCCAAAGTTAAAAGATTTTCTATCACTATATAGTACACTGAAAAGTCTCTAGAATTTCAGTGCCACCTATTTTTAAAAAACAAATGGTCGGTCACAGATACCAGTCTCTTAACACGTGTAATTTTGTCTAATTTCTTGTGAAGAACAGAAAAAAAAAAGATAGTTCTTCGATCCCCCACCTCCTATTTTGGGTCATTATCTGTTTTTTCAAATTAAGTAATTGAAATTATGTCTCTGGATATATTTATATATATAGAATTGATTTTAACTTTTCTTATTTTTGTTTGATAGTGCAGAATGTCGATAATTCACCATAATGAATATGAAATACTGTACATCTGATTATTTCATAACTCATAAGATCTTTTAAGAGAATGACAATAATTCAGCACAACATTTGTCAAATTTGTCTCTGATAAATGAAGGATTGAAACAGTATAACGCAAATCTCCAATCACAAAAGTATTACAATGGTGAAAGAATCATTATATGAAAAGGGTAAACTCAACAAATGAATCATTGAGCATTGAGCATTGACATTGACATTGTCACGTAGCTAATACTCACATAAGGAAGAAAAGAATGCAGATATCAGAAATCCAATGATGAGAACTTGAAAGGTTGAAGTGAGTTGAGATGAGGTTGAGGTTGCTGGTGTTGAGGTAGAAGCAGCTACAGGAATATTGCCAAATACTGTGGGATAAGAGGGTGCAGATGCAGGAGCAGCATCTGCAGAATCAACATTTTCTGAGATTATTCCTTCACCTACAGCTATATGAAGCTTCTGATTCTTCTGGCAATGGCCAGCCACACCACTAGTGAAGTAGAATTGGCCCTTTGATGTAATGTTAAACAAAGAATTGCCATTGTTCATGTACAAGATAGGGTCTTTGATGTTGCACTTCATGAAGGATTCTTCGGTGACTTGAATCACTGAATCTTGGCTTGGTGGGTACAGAAACACTGTGTAAGCATATACAATGATAACACATGAGATCATAAGATTTGTATTGTATTGTACCCTTTTTGTTAACCAAAGTGAAAAACATAGGATATAGCAAATAGTGTAAACTTACGAAGGGAATCTCCGATTGTGAGATTTTGATGCGTGGACCATTTTTTGTAGAGTTGTGGATTTGATGAGGTGGGTGTGCCCCAAGCATCAAGATCTCCAACTTTGTATTGGTAGCAAAAAACCTTGCTTTGGATTTGGACCAATGTGAGGAAGAGAAACGCCAACATTCTGTTGGGACTTGAAAGATTGGCCATCTTGGTTCTTCTCAGAGTCACACTCACGTTAGATTTTAGAGTTATAATCTAGGACCACTCAGATACGCCCAATGGAGGGTTCGTAATGAGATCCAGAAAAAACCACACTTTCAAGGTCAATTTACTTGGGTGCCCTTGTTTCTCTGAGTCAAAATTTTTAGAGTATTATAATTCCTACATGATACAATTTATTACTTCATATAGTTGGTTTTCATTCATTAGATTTGTTCTTCTGAAAAAGACCTAGATTTAAAACGTAGTTTCTTTTATCGACAAATATTAACCGGTAGTAATATGTTAGTTCTGTTCTGATTGAAGAGTTGAATTTACAATTTTTTTTACTTTCTTTTCTATCTTTATAAATGAGTCAATCTTAATTCTTCAAATTTTCAAACATTGTAAAAGGGATATGGTTAATATTGAAAGTCTCACATGAATTCATTAATATATATATATATAAAAATAAATATAAATTCATCTTCTAAATCGATTTTGTAAAATTAGATTTAAAATTAATTTTTTAATGATCATGTTTGACAAGAAAATAAGATAGTGGTAGAAGAAGAATATTGAATAATGTGATGGTGAGAAAGTAGTGGTGAGTGTAAAGGGTTAAAGACAAAGAAACAGATAAACTTGACAACTATATGCACTGATAATGTGCACATGAGCCAGTTGGCAAACTATATTAGTTTATGAGGTTTCTTCTTCTTATATTGAGAGTGTCTCTGTGTGTATAATTGCGTCACAGTATTGCATTATCATGTGCGGCCAGGAAGAAAAACACCAAACTTCTCCAGACACATCACATGGCTAGCTCAATGGGATGCCTGAAAATTTTTCGTAAACATTATTTATCAACGAAATTAATAGAAATTCTGTATCAATGATGAATTAAAAAAAATTAAGTCAATCAAAGTTATAAAATAATCGTAACAAACAAACACTCTAAAATCTCCAAATTCTTTTCTTTTTGTGTATTTTGAAGATTCAGTAAAACGATATCACTAAAACAAATTAGTAGAGGACTTGACTCCAGTCTAAATATAGGTTTTTTAAAAAGCTATTTTATAAAATTGATTAGAAATTACAAAATTAGAAGAAAAACATCTTAAACACAAATTTAGACTCAATTTTTGTCAGCACGTCAACAACACAGTATATTAAAAAGAATTTGTTGTTATTTTTGTCATCTAAGAACAGTAATGAAGATGAGAGAAATTTTGTAAGTTAAAATTTGTGGTAGATGGTTGTTGGAGCTAAGGAAAGTCAATGTTTGCGAAGATTGTACGATATGAGTGGGTACAACAGTTGTTTGATAAAGTAAAAGTGTCAGTAGTACGTTTTAAAGCCGAATAGTAGTCCGAGGTTTTTCAGAAGAGGGGAAAAATTGTACAAATTTTATGTTTGTTTGGTCCAACAGATAAAATAAAGATGAAATTCTTTAAATCGATGTAAAATTCATAATATTTCCAGTTCCACTATCGATTGAGGGTAGTTACTTTCCTCTTCGATTCATATATGCATGGACGACCAACTAATAAATACGTATCCATTAACTCAATTTGACCTTATAACATACGTATCCAACAACATAATACTATTTATAGTTTTAAAACAAGTACTTTCTTTACAAATTTAACTTAACAAACAATATTTTTAAAGAAATGCAACACTAATTATAAAATTTTTTTAATTGTAAATATACAATTATTCTAACATATAGTGTACATAATCATCGAATTAGTACCAAATCATATTTAACTGCTACATTAATAAATTTTAATCTAAGAAAAATTATTGAAGTAAATTTACCAAGAATTACTTCCGAGTAACTTTTTATTTGGGTTTTTAGGAAAAACATATTTTCTTAATTAAAAGACACCTTTTACAAGAGCATGGTAATTATACAAGATTTTTTAAGAAAAACATGAAGACCTCAAAAAAGTTATTTCAACACTTCCATATCAAACGGAAAACAATGGCACATGAAAAAAGTTATACAACAAATATTGTATCATAAAAATGACCTTTCCTTTTTAGGTTGAAAATGTGGTCCTAATTGAAGAATCAATTGCTTAATGCTGGCTCGTGTAACATAATTAAATTGTTAACTTGGATGCTATAACGTAAATAGAATAGTAGAACGAGAATATTTTAGCATGCTGAGTTTAATTTGATACAGAACCTATTTGATACAACAAGCCTATACAAGTTCAAATCCGATATAGTTTAAGGATAATAATAAAAAGAGTTCAATATGTAGTAGGGGTGTTATTTCTGGCACGGGGTAATCCCCACAACTTTCTTATGAGTTATCACGAGAATTCCGGATTAAACTGCAAACATGGGACGTTGCAGAAGGATACAGAAGAGAAGCTTATTTACATCTGAATTTTTAAATGAAATAAATAATGAGATTGACTATGACATATCATTTGCACTAGCTGGGCTTAGATAGTCACAAAGGCTTATTGATATTGAACACAAGCAAGGCTGGATCAGAAATATATATGACACTTACCAAGGACTATTTCTCCTTCGGTAAACAGAGAATTGGAGTCCAAAGCATGATTGATCACTCGCCTGGATGTACATGTACATCGTACATGTACTTCATCAAAGAGGATCATAATTATCAACCTTCATGCATATTCCTCTCTTTCCCCATTTTGTTCTTGGCTGTAGACAGCAGCTACCTGTTGTTGTAACTGTTCAAAGCGATAACCAGATCGATCGTTAGTTTCACAGGCACCTTCAATGCTTCAATTTTAAATGGATTCAGCTTGGATATGAAATTTATGTAATCCAAGCAAGTAGCAGAAGAAAATCCAGAACAGATGGTGAAATATAAAATCTTGTACAGAAACTAACCTGCACGTATCTTAACTTCTCGTAAGTTAGTTCATCAGTCAAATTAATCATCCTGATAATACAATGACAGAAGGTGTGTTAACTTCGTGAAGCAGAGAGAAAGGGTGACCAGGAAAGCATATTTTATGAGCTGATATTTACTAACCGAGATTGAAGTTCTGAAATTTTGGCTAGCAGCATCAGTTCCCTCTCTGAAACTGCTGTGTCAACCTGTAAAATGACGCAAATGCCAGGTAAGACATAAAGCTGATGAAAAATCAGTGTGTTCTACTGCAGGTTTGTCACAAAAAAAGGTGACTAGCTCTGAGCAGAAAATTGACATACACAGTAGTTAATAAAAATTGCGCGAACAAGTGAAAAGAATTAATCTAACGAAATTTGCTTACACTTCCATTGTTTTCTGAATTGCGAGGCAATGGTGGCAACTTTCCATTCTGAGAAGCTGAAAAAATTGATTGTTTTGTACTCGTTAGTTCATCTAATATTAAGGAAAAAAGATTCTCAAACATAACCAATGAAAAATCCTTCACTCACCATCAATTGCCTCTGCGGATTGCAAGCCATTCAAAATATTCATTATAAGATCCTGGAATTAAAGAGAACTTTCCAGTATGATTATAAATTGGTAGAAGTTACATTTCAAAATTATCAGTTTTTCAGCAGACAAACTCAAGCAAATTATGTCATTGCTCGAACTTGAAGCTTCTCTCACCTGTTGAATAGATGTCTGCTGGAAAAGATTATGAAGATGAGGCACTAGAAATGATGCAGGAATATTCATATTGGCAGAATCATTGGAGGACTGACCAATTGGCTGAAGAGAAATACATCCAATGAAAGACGGAGAAGTATTAGTTATCGAATACAATAATAAATGAAACATCCCACACAAGTGTAACTAACCAAAGAATCCAAATATTCAAAAAAAAAAAAAAAAGGATGTTACTGGAATTTGGGTATAGGGCCAATGGAAATTGTACAAACCATTTGTTTATAATCCACCATCCAATCACCAACACTGGCAGATTTCCTCATTGGAGACCCCTGCATGTAATGTAAGCGGAAGATAATGTCATCCGAGGGATAAGAAAAAACATCAAAATATAAACAATAATCAATTACATCATCAACCAACCTGTGACGATCGGCGTGAAACTGAACTTACAGGAATATCCTACGCAATAACATGAAGTCAGTTAAGGTTGTCGAAAGGGACAAATTGATTATTAAGAAAAGACATACCTTCACCAGATCTAAATTTTCTGATGTCACTGAAAACCGTCCTTTGATTTGCACTAGATTAGCCTTATTAGACTTATCATCCAAGGAATCTCTGAATCCTAGCAAGAATTGGGGAACAGAATCAACACCGAGATTTAAGATGGCCGATTAAAATATACTAGAACTTGTACAAATAGCCTTACGGTGTACATGATGATTCAAATACCTCCAGAAGATTTTATTGGTGCAGATAAACTATTTGCTGAAGCTCGGTTTGGAAGCATTAATGGACCACTAAAGCTTGGAGCTCGTCGAATATCACGATTACTTTTCTCACCTGACAACTGATTTTCATTCTCAAACCTAAAGAAGTAAGAGCATTACAAATCTTAACAAGCCAAAGATCACATTATTGATAACATGAAAACCTCAGTCACCAAGCAGCATAAAGTGCGGAACAAAAATGCACACATTAGATTTATTCATTCAAAATTAAAACTACACATTTTACACGGTGCATTTATGGACAACTCGATAAATATAGAACGGGTAAAGAACATTATTCAGAAAACACGCAAATTACAAAGATAAATTTTGAACTTACTAGAACTCGGTAAAAATAAAATAAGCATGATTGTCTTGTTTATAGGTCACCACACATAGTTTCGAAATTAAAGGCTGTTTCACACTATCAATGCAAATTCCAAATGGAGAATGCGTCCCAACTTGGCAGGTGTTTGCACACACATGAATCAACTCATATTGATGCGAGTTACACTCACGCAACTTTCCGGTGGATGACCATTGGATTATATTATCATAAAATCTAGTACATCCAAAGCTTTTCAATTGGTTGTGCCACTATGATCACACAAGAATTACTGTAGAAGATGCAGTAAGATTTTGAGGAAAGTGCAACACAACGAAGGCAGGTAACTTGTGGGTAGTAAAAGATAACAAATTAAATTAAAGTTCTCTATATATTTATAATTTACTAAATTACAGGATTTGTCATTGATACAGAAAAAAACACAAGCTATTCATGAGTTTTAAAAGTAAAACCTAAGATTTATATAACAAATCTGAATTCAAACTTTGAGCTTCTTAATTTAGTATCTCAAAAAAGTTTATTTAAACATTTAACAAGTCAAGATTAAAAAGTTATGTACAATTTAACCGTTTTAGAGCCTTACTATCTCCATTGCTTACACACATGAAGGGAATCACCTTACGGTACTCCCTATAAAAAATATTTAAGCATAATTTATTTCTATGATATTCAACAACTACGACCATAACCAATTCATTTTATATTATGGTTCACTACAAGAATCAAACATCATCATAATATTATTCTATTGTGAGTCATGTTTTTAGGCAAACCATTGACCTCTAAATCCTTCTAATGATTTTACTGTTGTTTATCTTAGTTTCCTCTAAATTAACAAAGGTTTACCCTCCAGCTGATCCACACTTTCCGTACTAGGGTATATACACATGCTCAAACCAAAAACCAATGTGGAACTGAAATGCTTTGAAAGATATAAAGTACAGAACCAATATAACTAACTCATCCTCCTTTTCATAGGAATTTTACTTTTTAATCTTTTACAATATATACAGTTTATATTCATGATCTTATTTTACATAAAGGTAACTTCTAAATGTTATTTTTGTCCTTGAAATTGAGAAATTTATGTCCTTTATTTCTAGGACCAATACTTCCAACAAATTTAGCAAGCACAAAACAGTTCCAATTCTCAGTAGTCAAGGCAAAATAAAAAGTATCTAAACTTGCAAATTAAGAAAGTACCAGGTCATGGTCCTATAATTTATATAAAGCATTACATCTTCAATAATAAAACATCAAAGCCTACTATTTTTCATCTTTCTTCACTTAAGAGCCTAAATACACAAGGTACGATGAGTGGCGTGGAAGAAAATAGCTCCCTGGCTACTAAAATAATACAAAGGTAAGGGCATTATATAATAGGAACCATTGCCCCTCTTACAACTTATTTGAGGGGAAACAAGGTAATAAAGGAATTTTATATTGAAAACTATCCTTGTTTCCTGTTTTATGCCATAAATTTAGAAGTTATAAAATGTCTGGAAGGGTTATATTGAAATTTTGCTCTAATAATTTTAACTCTTTAACCCCTCGTTTTTGGAGGGTAAGCTTTGTTACTGTAGTAAGCTTGCCACTTGTGACCTAGGTCACAGGTCCTAGGAACAGCCTTGCAGCTTTCAAAGGTAAGGCTGCATACATGTACCCTACTCAGACCTTCACTGGGTGGGGAGGCACATGCACTGGAACACTTTTTTTACCCCACATTTCCTTTCCCTTTGATCATCAAATATAGGGAAGGCAAGTTATTTCCATTCCTTCCGTCCCTTTCCTTTTCTATTCCATTTTCTCTCAAACTACCAACACCAGCCTAATATAAAAACAACAAATATATATTTGAAAATACAATCTACCTTTCAAACGCACGCCCTTTCTCAGATAAAGAATGACCAAGCACTGATCCTGGCACCAGGGGTCCACTTTGGGTTTTACCAAGTTTCACTGATTGTGATTTAATCTTGCTTGTTCCGATATCATTCTCTAAAGTAGAAGATGTTGTTGCTTCAGCCACTGATCCATTTCTCTTCTCACTCTGTGGTATGTCGTTACTACCTACTTGTACTGCAAACTCATCTTGTTGCAAGTTATTTGAATTCTTTTTGTCAATAGAAAACTGGAAATCACTTGTACCCTGTCATGACAAACAACAATGATTTTAAAAATCCTTTTTGAGATATAGAAAGTTTAGAACAGTTGACCAAACCTTGTAAGAGCTGAAGAATTTGTTTTCATCTTCTTCCCTCATCTCTGCAATATCATCATCGTCCTGCATCTGGTAAAATTGAAGACATTTGTTCAGGTCAAGAGAAAAACTAGTCAAGTAAAAACAATCTAAAAGAAATTAGCATACCAATGCAGCTTGAGCTTTCAAGTCATCAATATCGAAGTTCCATGCACTAACTCCCCGATGATATTCACTCTAGAAATTAAAATAAATAAGTGGATTAGATTTCAATGGTTATAAAAGTAACAAGGCTATTTTTCCTTGATATACGTGTTCTAGGATTTTAACTGAGAAACTTCAAAAGCCAAGCTTCCGAAATAAATGGCTATCTTTCAATCTCAATTGCAAATGCCTTTTTCAGGACTGGGACCAATTGCATAAATTCCTCTCGTTTGTAAAGACTAAAGAGGTGTAATAAACTGGAAACTGGAGATTTTCCAAGGAAACAATGCACAAGCAGGAAAAACGTAATTTTATGACAGAATTGTTTATTTATAATAAAGCTTTTTGTAGAAATGTTTTTCAAAAAAGTACTTATTAACAAAGAAAATTTCATAGCAAGGCAAATAAGCAGGAAATCTTGGTTATTGTACATAAGTGTTGAAATGGTCACCTCAGTATTTTAGTTTGCAAATTGATAAAAATAAATGTTCAATTTTGGATTTATAATGAGCAATTTAAATAGTGATGCAAGGCTACTTTTAGCTTTTGACTGAAAATTTCTCAAAAAATAACTAGTAAAGTTTAATTGAGATATAGATAAAAGATGAAAAATGAGGATAGATTGAAAGACATGGCTGATTAAGAAGATTGAGCATATATATAAAGATAAGAGAAGGACAATTTAAAAAGGTTGATAGAGAAATTCATAAGTCAACTGCCGGAGTGGCGTGAAAGATGGATATCCAAAGTAAGAAAGTGAGGAGAATGAGTGCCACTCTCCAAATTGTGTGTTCTAACTTACAGTACAAGAGTAAATCGAAAAATGTTGAAGCAAGATCAACCAGAGTTATACCATTTTAAGTATGTAATGCACTGTACCAATCAACCAAACTTGAATATGCTATCAAGGTTTCAAGCAGAAAAGGAAACCAGTATCAAGGAAAGGGGAGCGGGGTAAACTTGGATAACATCAGTCATTCTTGAAAATGCTCTTATGGCTCATTGACTATATATCTCATCACGTGACAAATAAAATTTAATATCAGCCTTACTTGAGATATAGCTTCTTGTTCTGCAGAAGGCATTTTCTTCAGTGCTAGCTGAGCTGCATCTTTAAGCTGCAAGGTTATTGCGTTGTCAAGCACAGGAAAAGAAACTGGTTAAGTGAATTTATATAACAGACATGCAGTGAAGTGCACATGACATCAAACCTGGAGGGATTTGACACGGTTCCACAGTGGTGGTAAATCAGCAAATAATTTCTTAACAGAAAGTTCCGGAGGCTTAGCTTGTCTGAAGAAGGAGTGTTTGAGCAACTTCTCCACAGATGGCCTCTTTGTTTGATCTTTTACCAGGCACATAGCAACCATTTCCTTAAAAGACTGGGCACAACTGGAAATACTTTAATTAGACTGCTACTACTCCAACTATAATAATAATGATTATTATTCTTATTATCAATAGTGAAAGCACAAGCATGGCATTTCCATGTGTCCACGTTTCTATTACGCTAAATTTGATATATTTTAACAATTCATCTAATTATACATTGACAAGAAAATTAAATTGTTCAATATTTTTTTTATTGTGTCTGTTTAGCAGAAACATAGTCACTATCATGTTTGTGTGTTCACATTTAATAATCCTTGATGGTAAATGCATTTAATACCGAAGTATTGGTCTAGGCAGAAAGAACACCCATACCTTGGAGAACTTTCTGTCACGATCATAATCAAGCCCCGGAGGTGCATTCTGAATTGTCATCAAAAGAACCTACACAAAAAACTAACTGTGAATCCCTATTTCATCCGCACACCACAACAAATCACAAAAACCTACAACCCAAAGAACATAACCATTCTGAACACGCTGCAGCAAATAAATACCACTTTGACAAACCTTCATGGGAGGATACTTGGAGAAAGGTGCGTGACCATGAGCCAACTCCAACGCCGTGATTCCAAAAGACCAAATATCCGCTCTGTCAAACCCAACACAATTCAAACAAACAAGAAACCAAATTTCTGTCACAATTAATCCAAACCACCAAACAAAACTTAGGTAAAGTTACTAAAGTACTTCCTATGTTTCTTCAATCAGAATTAGAATTGGATTTTATTTAGTAAATACGCATGATACGGTCCACACTAAAGGTCAACATAAATTAACAAGCTAACAAGACTAAACTCCAATTCCAATCAAACAACACTAAAAATCTCCACGTTTTATCCAAAAGAAAAAGAGCACTAACTGACTTGAAATTATATCCGGTTCCAGGCTGCAGCACCTCCGGCGCCATCCTGCGAAAAAACATGAACACTAAAACATGAAAATCATATAACGGAGCGCAAAAAGAGGAACAGCAAAACCGTAACCGAAGCGAGTGAAGCACCAGCAGGGAGTTCCGACGAAGGTGTTCCTGGAGCGCTGGCGGTCGCCGGTGTCGAACATGCAAGCGGAAACTCCAAAGTCGGCGAGCTTGACCTGGCCGTTGGAATCGAGGAGAATATTCCCAGCCTTAACATCGCGGTGAATGTGTCCATGTCGGTGGAGGTACTCGAGCGCCTTGAGAGTCTCCTTGAGGATAGATCCGATGGCTGCCTCTTCGAATCCTTCGGGATACGCCGCCTTCATGAGGTGCAAGCAGGAGCCCTGCGCCATGAATCCCATGACCACCCACAGACTGCGGTCCACGACGAAGGAGCAGAAAGCCCTGACAACGTTGGGATGCTCGATGAGGCTCATGGTCTGCGCCTCCCTCCTTATGTCGTCGAGATTGCTGTTGCATCGATCCAGATCCAGACACTTGACGGCGACCTCCTCGTTGTAGGGAAGGTAGATTGCGCGGTAGACGGTGGCGCTGGCGCCGTAACCAACTTCTTCTAGAAGCTTGTAATCGGCGGGATTGGCGGAGTAGCTTCTGCTCCCCATTTGAAAGTGAATTAAGTGAAGAAAGACCTAAATTGACCCTCAGCTCTCTCAGTTGACCCACATCAATTGAATTGAAAAGAGTAGAAGAGAGTATGGAGTATGGTGGTGCGTGCGGTAATAATAAGAATATGAATAAGAATAAGAAGTAGAAGATTAATAGAGTGGTGAAGAAGAGGAGTAGAGGCTTAGGAGTAGAGAGGAATGACGGTGAGGGGTGGGCACACCAACAAAACAACAACGCCCATTTCTAACGCCTGACATGTTCCTTCTTCCTCGTCCTCTCTCTCCTCTCCGCTTCCGACTCTTTCAATGGGACCCTCCACTCTTCTTTTTCACTTTCTACTGCCCTTAACTTTTCCCAATCATTCTTCTCTATTTTTTTTTTCATTTACTTTACTATACTTTTTTAATTATATTTTTCATGCCATTGCATTTGAGTCTGACTAAACTTGTATTTATGATCGTGGAAATATGCATGCAATAAATTTTAAAAAAAAATCATAATTTTTTTAGAAAGATATATTTTTTTATTAAATTTATCTAAAGTTGAAATGGTGAAGTCAGAAAAAAAAATGTATATTGACATTGTTAAATAAAAGCATATTATATCGTTTACCCGGACAAATTGACTTTTATCGTATTCATTGTAAAAGTTAATATACGTTATCTTTTGTCGTTCATATCGATGCAAGTGGATAACTTTTTTTTTTCTTTTATGGTTGATAATTTGTTTTAAAATTAAGTAAAATATAATAAATTATATATTCACGGTTAAAAAAAAATTATTTTTTCACTAAGAAAGAAAATGTGTATTGCTTTCAATTTTATTCGTTAGGTTATTTTAGAAAATAATATATGAACTAAGGAATATGAATAGTTGTGTTATTTATGTTAAAATATCTTCATTGCTTTTTTTTTATAGTACCTATATTATTATATAAAAAGATTTACTTTTTTATGTTCACATTTTTCTAATTTTATTTTTAGTTAATTTTTATATATAACTACTGTTTTGTTTTAATATTTTTTAAATTAAATAAATAAAAATTAGTTATAATTAGTTATAATTATAATTTTATTATTTTTTGTTATTATAGAAGTTGAACACATGCGCACTATTGTAAATAAAATATTTAAGAAAAAAATGTTATTATTTCTTTTGAGTTTTAGTACAAAATTGAAAATGTAAGCAAATAAAAGAAAAAAGATTGTCAATTAATATTCTTGAGATATTAATTAACTTTCTTGTGTATTAAGTTGACTGTGATAAATTATATTTTAAACTTTTAAATTTGAAATTTAAAATGAGTGAAAAAAAAAACACAAAGGAAATAATACATTATATACATAATTTTTTTAAAGAAAATAAATGAAAAATATATAACATTTAATCATGAAACACAATGTATCTTACTCTATGTGACTAATAAAAAAAATTGATAGGTCTAATTTTTTTTCATATTATTTTGTTAATCAACTTTATAAATTAAGAATATGATAATTTCCAACATTTTAGAGTGTATAAAATAATGTTTAAAATATGTCCATATTGTTTGTTACAGTTTGGTACTTGTTCTTAAAAAAAATATCAATTGCGCCACAATTTTTGAAGAAGTACCACAATTAGGTCCATTTTAGAAAAAAAAAATATTAACGCCGTTAACGATGTGCCACGTAGCAATCTCTCATTTTTTTTGTCACATGTCAAATCCCTAGTGTGACATGTGGCACACTGTTAGTGTCACGTGACAAAGTACTGTCACATGTTAGTGCCATTATCAAATGTCATTGTCTTGGTATTTTTTTATTAAAAGTTATGTTATAACATATTACAATATTTTTTTATTGTTAACCCATGTTCGGTTATTTATGACTTTTATAACTGGTAATTTTAATGTAAATATCTACTTATTTTTGTAAGTCATTTTTAATGACAAATATCAATATAACATTCATATAAATAATAAAATTCATTTTAAGAGAAAGACAATATTTTTTCTATTTTTGAAAAACAAAAGAATTGAGACTAATTTGGATCAAGAGGACATGATATGTGGAGACTAAATTGAATCAAATATACATATGTGGAGACTAAATTAAGACAATGACACTTTATAGTGACACTGACACGTGACAGTACCTTATCATGTGTGACACCAGAGATCTAACACGTGACAACAAACAAAAATTAAAAAATAAATAACTTAAAAAAAATGAGACTGGCACGTAGTACACCGTTAACATCGTTAATAATTTCTTTTTTGAAAAAACTTAATTCATATATTTGTTGTGTTAAAAAGTTATAGCCATATCAGAAACGTCTAACAAGTTAAATTTTATAAATATTTATATATTAAGAGATAAACTATTTACTTTGAATTAAGTAATAGTAGTTAATCAAAGACCTTCTAAAAGAAAATTTTTATTTCCATCCGACAAAATTCAAAAATATGTTTACAAAAAAAATCACAACTTAGTTATTATTACATTAAATTGATTAATAATAAAAAAAATGTAAATATAAATACTAAAGAAACTATTTCTAATTAGGACAAAGTAATATTACATTTTGTATCAGAAAAATTAAGAAAAATAATTCTGATAAATTTAAAATTCATTGAAATAAAACAATTTATTTGGATGAGAAAATAAAATAAAAATTATAAATTTAAAGAAGTATTTCAAATAACTAAAACACTAAAATTTGGAATTTACTCTAAAAAAATTGGAATAAATTAAAATTACACAATTAGTCACCTATTTCTTTATTAGATGTGTCAAATTGACCAATAGTCTAAGAACTGAGTCCCAACATTGACTTAGATAAATTAGCAGTTTTACTCTTTTTACATATTATATTATATAAATATACGTATCGAAAAAAAAAGTAATTTTAATATTTAAATTTTACTAATATATTTTGTAAATTTTAATTGTAAAATGCATATTTTAAAAATAAATTTATTTCAAAAGAGAAATTTAAGTATTTTATCCAAAAATAAATAAATTGAAATGATAGATATTTTAATTGCTCTATCTAGACAAAATATTTAAAAAATCAAGAGAATTTGATTAAAAACAATTCAAATATTTATGTATTCCAACTTATTGAAATTGTCGAAATCTTTAATTCAAATACACTAAATATTCGTTTGAGTTTGCATTTTGATCTTGAACGTTTAACGCGGACTTAATTAAGATGCAAACTTATGAAATTTTAATATTCATATTACAATATGAAATATTATGAGTTATATAATTACATTATGAAATAGTATTAGTGTTGAAAATTTGTAGAAATTATGAAAACATGAGATATAAAATATATGATAGATATAAGAGATATGTATAAGAGAAACTTATTATTTATTTTATTCGTATATGTAACAAAATATAAAATCAAATGACTTTTACGATATTTTTTTTTTATGAAAATAAAGCCATAAAATTATTGATCCGAGAATTTCCCTTTTTCAAATGTAAATTCTCAAACGAATGTTTATTCTAATAACTAATTGAATAATTCATTTATTAAATGATTTTAAAATCGTTTAAAGTAAAATAAATTGTTTAGAAAAAAAAATTGAAATTTAAAAATTTTAAGGAATATTTCAAATAATTAAATACTATAATTTAAAACTCACCCAAAAAATTCGAAACTTCACAACTAGTCTCTCCGTTTTCATTCAGGTTATACAACGTATACGTACTAAAAAAACGAAATTGTTAAATATTATTTAAATATTTAAATTTGACCGATATGTATATTTTTATTTTGATTTTTAAAATACATATTTTTAAAACGATTTTTTATCTTAAAAAGAGAAATTTAATTATTTTATTTAAAGAAAAAATTAATATAAAAAATATTTTAATTGCACTATCAAAATTAAATATTTAAAAGAATTAATAATTAAAAGTAATTCAAATATTATATATTCTAAAATTTTGAAATTATTGGAATCCTTCATTCAGACATAATATAAAACAAGATATAAAACAAAATATTTGATTAGTGTGAGTTAATTATCTCATTTCTATAATATATTTGTGAAGTATAATCTATATCTACTTGAAAATATTCTTATGCTAACACAATACATTATTTTGATATGTTGTATTTGGTAGATTATTCCATGTGAAGTGGAATATAATATTTTTCATAATTTAATTTTAATTTTAGCGATAACTCTTATTTTTATTGTTTCTTTAGCATTTAAAATATTCTTGCGAAGTGAAAACACAGTGTAAAGACTCCGTGATAAGTTTTTGAACTCCAAGTAGCAAATATTGTTCCAAATCGAGAAGGAGTGTATATGCAAACGAGAGACCGATACTCAAATTAGGATATGTGTGAAATGGTAATAAATCGATTTTTATCTACTTGGACTTGTGTCAGGTGCATAATCACCTTGGTTGACTTACTTAATGCTTTGCTAATTGTTTAAACTCAACCTTTTATAACTACAATTTATTCTTGATCGGTTACGGATCTCCAACAAATATTTTGGGATATCAAAGTTTTAATTGAATTACTTTTTTTGTTTATTTTTTCGTTAAAAAATTCAATTTGATTCTCTAAAACTATTTTTTTTTAGTTTCAATTTAATTCTGATTTTTATAAATTGATGCATGGTATTTTGGTTAAATTTCTTGAAATGGAATAAGAATTTTTTCATCAAAGTTGACACTAGCAAACCATCATTTATTCACTGCTTCAATTATGATGAAAAAATTTTGATCTGATTCAAAACATTTAACAAAAAATGACAAAATTGTATCATTTTTTTTTAAATTATGACTAAATTGAGACTAAAAAACATTGGCATACCAACTTGATATTTTTGAAAGAAAATAGGATAAAAAGAGTAATTCCAATTTTTTTATATCAACTAGTAAAAACATAATATTTACTTTTTGTATAATAAAAAAATTAAATTATAATTATTGTTATTATTATAATTATAAAATTAAATATAATTTTTTTTATAGTTTTATAATAATTAATTTCCATTTATAATGGTTAGTTTTAAAAAAAAAATAGTCAAATAAAAAATGGTTAAATTAAGAAAATGACCACTTAAAAGATAATATTAATAAAATAATTTATTTTATTTAAAAAAAATATTTAAAATATTAAATTGAAAAATAAATATGAACAACAAAAAGAAAATTCTTTATATATATGTATATATATATATAACTTTTTAAAAAATATCAAATTAAAAAATATACTTAAAATTGGAATGATATGAGACATGTACTTATAATAGTTTCAGGTCAAGTTGATCTTGGTTATATAAGTCAAGATGATATATATATATATATA
>Ga0214544_1006552_pt1 | contig 21367 bp, 6 predicted proteins | sample CNSS3metaG_FD_160074 | JGI IMG/M metagenome (GOLD analysis project Ga0214544, IMG submission 160074) | Root nodule microbial communities from cowpea collected in UCLA plant growth center, Los Angeles, California, USA - CNSS3 | ecosystem: Host-associated > Plants > Roots > Nodule | place: USA...
AAAAAAAAAAACTACTTTATTTCCCTTTCTTCTTCTTCTTCTTTATTTCTCTTTTCGTTTTTCTCCTTTCGGTGCTTCTCGGATTTTCGCATGCACCGTCGCGTTCGGGGTTTCTTCTCTGGGGGTGTGCCGGCGACGACGACGTTTGGTATCAGAAATGCATTTTCTTATTTTATTTTTTTAAGAACTGATAATGTCTGGGAAAATGTGAGAACTGAGAAGACAAATCAACGGTTAATCGAAGCGTTTTTTCTTGGTGGTGTTGTTCATTTTCAAAGCAGTCAACTCTCTCTCTCTCTCTCTCTCTCTCTCTAGTTAAGGAAGTGGTTGTTGTTTTTAACTTGGGCGTTTCAAAATGCTGAAAGTACAAAACCTTGAAATGTTGCTTTTTTCTTTCATGTGCTGCATTACACAACTGGATTTTCGTTTTATTTTTTTTATGATTTTTGTTTATGCTTGCAGGTTAAACAATCGGATCTAACTTTTTCTGGGAAAGTGGTTGGTGTTTTTCCGATGTTGGACTCGAAGAACACTTTGTGAAATCTGAGATCTAGGTTTGACATTGGCGTTTTTATTATTTTTTTTTTTCAGTTTTATACTTTATATACTAGTGGTGCACGTTATTTGAGTTTCAGCTGCTGTTACCTCGATTATATCTTCTTTTGATTGATGTTTTTTGAAATTTCCCGGACTTTTAGATGCCTCGGTTGGGTATAGCGTGTTGTAACGGCTACTTGACTGTGTTTTCCTATTTTTTAGGCTCTGTGGAACGATTGGGTATAATCCGAGTTGTTGAAGGCTTTGGATATCTGGGTTATAAATTTGAATTTGGGTTTCTGGTTCTCTGAAGCGAGAAAAAAATGCAGAGGCCTCCACCTGAAGATTTTCTGTTGAAGGAGACCAAACCCCACCTTGGAGGGGGAAAGGTCTCCGGTGATAAACTTACCAGTACCTATGATCTGGTCGAGCAAATGCTGTACCTTTATGTGAGGGTTGTGAAGGCCAAGGACTTGCCTGCCAAAGATGTCACTGGGAGTTGTGATCCTTATGCTGAAGTCAAGCTTGGGAACTACAAGGGTACTACCAGGCATTTCGAGAAGAAAACCAATCCTGAGTGGAACCAGGTTTTTGCCTTCTCGAAGGACCGGCTTCAGGCGTCTGTGCTGGAGGTTACCGTGAAGGATAAGGATGTTGTGAAGGATGACTTCATCGGACGTGTCTGGTTTGACCTGAATGAGGTCCCCAAAAGGGTGCCTCCAGATAGTCCTTTGGCGCCCCAATGGTATAGATTAGAAGATAGAAAGGGTGACAAGGTCAAGGGAGAGCTGATGTTGGCTGTTTGGATGGGTACCCAGGCTGATGAAGCTTTTCCTGAAGCTTGGCACTCGGATGCTGCTACGGTCGGTGGAAGTGATGCTCTTGCCAACATTAGATCGAAAGTGTATCTGTCTCCTAAGCTTTGGTATTTGAGGGTTAATGTGATTGAGGCACAGGACTTGCAGCCAACTGATAAGGGTAGATACCCTGAGGTTTTCGTGAAGGCTATTCTGGGGAATCAGGCCTTGAGGACCAGAATCTCTCATAGTAGGAGTATTAATCCAATGTGGAATGAGGATTTGATGTTTGTGGCAGCCGAACAGTTTGAGGAACCGCTGATATTGAGTGTGGAGGATAGAGTTGCCCCTAACAAGGATGAAGTGTTGGGGAGGTGTGCTATTCCTCTGCAGTATGTGGAAAAGAGACTTGACCACAAACCAGTGAATACAAGGTGGTTCAATCTGGAAAGGCATATTGTTGTTGAGGGGGAGAAGAAGAAGGATACCAAATTTTCAAGCAGGATTCACATGAGGGTTTGTCTAGAAGGTGGCTATCATGTTTTAGACGAATCTACTCACTACAGCAGTGATCTTCGCCCAACAGCGAAACAGCTGTGGAAGTCTGGCATTGGTGTTCTTGAACTGGGGATATTGAATGCTCATGGTTTGATGCCGATGAAAACGAAGGATGGGAGAGGGACAACAGATGCTTACTGTGTAGCGAAATATGGGCAGAAGTGGGTCAGGACAAGGACAATCATTGACAGCTTTGCTCCAAGATGGAATGAGCAATATACTTGGGAGGTTTTTGATCCTTGCACTGTCATTACAATTGGTGTGTTTGATAACTGTCATCTGCATGGTGGAGACAAGGCTGGTGGAGCAAAAGATTCAAAGATTGGAAAGGTAAGGATTCGTCTTTCCACCCTTGAGACTGATAGGGTCTATACACATTCCTATCCACTTCTTGTTCTTCACCCGAACGGGGTGAAGAAGATGGGTGAGATTCACTTGGCTGTGAGGTTCACTTGTTCATCTCTGCTCAATATGATGCACATGTATTCACAACCCTTGTTGCCAAAAATGCACTATATACACCCGCTGACTGTGAGCCAGCTGGACAGTCTGAGGCATCAAGCTACTCAGATTGTTTCAATGAGACTGAGTCGTGCCGAGCCACCGCTGAGAAAAGAAGTAGTGGAATATATGCTGGATGTGGGTTCCCACATGTGGAGTATGAGAAGAAGCAAAGCCAACTTCTTCAGGATTATGGGGGTTTTGGGTGGTCTAATTGCTGTAGGAAAATGGTTTGATCAGATTTGCAATTGGAGAAGTCCAGTCACTACAATTCTGATCCATATCTTGTTCATAATACTAGTTATGTATCCAGAGCTTATCTTGCCTACAATTTTCCTTTACCTCTTCTTGATTGGAATTTGGTACTACAGATGGAGGCCAAGGCAACCTCCTCACATGGACACTCGTCTGTCTCATGCAGACTCGGCACATCCTGATGAACTTGATGAAGAGTTTGACACATTCCCGACCTCCCGGCCAAATGACATTGTGAGGATGAGATATGATCGACTTAGAAGCATTGCTGGGAGGATTCAAACTGTGGTTGGGGACTTGGCCACTCAGGGTGAAAGGCTGCAATCTTTGCTAAGCTGGCGTGATCCCAGAGCTACATCACTGTTTGTGCTTTTCTGTCTTGTTTCTGCTGTTGTTCTGTACGTCACTCCATTCCAAGTTGTGGCCCTCTTGACAGGAATTTATGTGTTGAGACATCCAAGGTTTCGCCATAAGCTTCCTTCTGTGCCTCTTAATTTCTTCAGGAGGCTGCCTGCAAGAACTGATTGCATGCTCTGAAGCCAGGACAGTGCAGAATGGAGCTTGCCTTCTCCTGAAGGCAGTAGATTTTGTGCATTTATTGTTCGTTATCCTGTCACAGGATTTTCTGTTTTCACTTTTGAACTTCATGGTAGTTTTGTTTTTTTGTAATTTTGTAGGTTTGAGTTGAAATTCACTTCAGCTTAATTACTTTCATGCTTAATTAGATGTAATAGTGTTTCTCAATGGGGAGTTATTAGTTTGTATTCTGATGGCAGTGGAGGTAATTTGTGTTTTTCTCCCCTCCACTATTAATTAGATGTAATAGTGTTTGGTGCGTTTCTTTTAAAATAGGCGTTTAATGCTCTCGATGTTTCTAGTTTTCTGATGAATTTTTGTGCTGTGATTACAGAACATGCATGTTCAATTAATTTAATTAGAAGCTTCACGAATGCATGTGGTTTAGTATATTACTGCTTTGTCTGGATAGTGTAACACTTATTTAAGTCCCAATGTGCAGTTTTGCTTTTAAATTGTTGCTTGGGTTAAGAGTTTGAGGTTCTGTACAGACAAAGATCCCTTCAACAAAAAGTATTACTATTGTTTTTCTAATGACAGATTGCATATGATAAAATAATCTGGTTCTGTCACAATGTCGTTCTGTTCTGATGTTCATTTTCCATTCTCTCTATCGTGAGTGAAGTGAAAATGTCAGAGATTAAAAAAAATGTTAAATACTTTGTTGTTTTTACTGAATTAAATTATGTTTTTCTTATCTTACAAAATGAAATGTTTTAATAGTTGCTTTTAATAATTATCTTTGATTTGGTATATGCATGAAGAAACTATATATAATGATAAGAAACAAATACAGATATAAATGGTCACAATTTTCCCAATTACAAGCAAAGTGGGTTTATTAATGTGGCAGCAGTGAGTGACAGAGTATATATAATATACGAATTGAGCATGACAACCTTGGACTGTTAGAACAGAGCATCATTATTATTCATAATATCTCATGAAGAGCTGCAATACTATGTATGAGTGGGTCCATGCTTTAATGATAAAGTAAAATTTATGGCTAGTGTAAGCTATGATTGATTAAAACTTTTGACAAAAATCTTATGACCGAACTTTTGAGCCATTGATGACATATAAGGCATTAATTAAATTATGAATTTTGACTTCTGAACATGAAAATTTTTAAACAAAAAAAAAAAAGGAAATAAGAGTGTAAATATAACAACCAATATATCTAACAGAATTTTACAGCAGTGTAATATTAAATATTGTATTTATCCAATAAAATATATACAACTTAAATTCAATAAATACATTACATTAAAAAAATAATAATCACGAGTAAATAATTGAAATTAACTGCACAATAATACTAAAGGCAACATTTATTAGTATTAAAAATATAATAAATTCAAACTCTGGAATTAAATGTTACATTCAATGAATATGTCATGTTTATTAAACTTTTTGTTAAATATAATATGTATGTTGTTTTACATACAGATAAAATTAAGGTATCTTGATTTTGTTCTTCGTAAATATCTATATCTGTATTTATTCTCAGTTCTTCTGATTAAAAGTTATCGTTTTTAATCTCCTATATCATGCAACACTCATGAATTATTTCAGAATTTGGGAATAAAAAAAGTGAAAAGTATTTTGTTGAGATTAAAATCAAAATTCATACATTTTATAAGAATTAAAAATAATGATATTTCAAAATTGATAAGAATAACAAATATAAATAATATCCTATAAAAATTAAAATTGGAAGTCATTTATTTTACAAGAAATAAAAAATACATTTAAATCTAAAAATTATTAAATTAGTTTATTATTATTTATAAAATAATTACTATCATGAAACCCAATTTTAATTTAGCATAAATTTTTTTTAAAAAGGAAATAGAAGTTAAACCTCTATTTTATATTAAATATATAAACTATAACTTTAACTATCTAGTTATTTATTTAAAACTTTAGTATTTTTCTAAACTATTTCCTACTGCATTCTTTATAATTTATTTTTTTATTTTTCTGACAGTTTTACATTTTTTAAAGTGAAATCGTGGCCTATCAAAATTTAGTTGAGAAACAAATTTATAAGAATTATAGCAAAGCAAAATGCTAAATCATGAATAATTTTAGAATTGAAGACGAAAAAAACAAATGTTATTATTACTAGTTGTGGCTTAACAGTAAACTTGTCAAAATCATAAAATAGAGATTGAAATAAAATATAAAAGAATTGATAATGGTGAAATGAAAGAGTTGGTGTAGCAGTAGAAAATAATTGCATATTGATTTATAGCATCACTTTGAAGGGTTGGAAGACACAAGTGGGTACCTACCTATCTGCGCCTCTCTTTTTTTGCTTTACAGCCTGTAATATTTCGTCTTTCTTTGTGTTCTTCTTTGTGTCTGCTAAATAACTATGGCAAAAAAGTGTCTCCATCTTCATCAATATTAAATAAATATTTTCAATGATTTGTTTCAATAAAGCCTATAAATATTTATTTATTTATAGGATATCAAATATATTTTCATTAATATTTTAATATGTATTTTTTATTTAAATTTATATGTTAAAGAGCTTAATTTTAAATAGTTTTATTTAAAATTTTATGTCGTTGAATCTTTCAAGAGATACAACATCGATGAGATATAAGTTCAACTCAGATATAAGATATTATTATCATTCTTAACTTAAAGTCTTTAAGGTAATAGATAATAAATTAACGAGTCTTTATTCTTATAATGTCCAACCTTTTATTTTTTTATTAAAGTGAAACTTTAATTTATATATATATATATATATATATATATATTAAGGTATTAGAAATATTTTTTAACGTATAGACGAAGATAAATATTTTTTATAAATAATCAATAAAATGAATTTTTTTTAGAATAATAAGTCAACATTATTATTTATGTCTGATGAAATTGTTATCATACCATAAATTTAAGGTTTAAATAATCGAATGATACTCACTTTTATTTAGATGTGTCAGTTTGATATCGCTTTTAAAAAATGTGTCAATTAAGTCCTAACTTTTGAAAAGATGTCTCAATTAAGTCTTTTTCAGCAAACAATTATTAACACCGTTAACGGTATTGGTATTTAAACTAACTTACAAAATTAAGTATTGATATTTATATTAAAATTTAGTGGTAAAAATCATGAATTAAGTTAACGACTTTAGTAATTTTTGTTTGAAAAAGACCTGATTAAGAAACTCTTTTAAAAGTTAGGACTGATTGACACATTTTTAAAAGTAGATACCAAACTGATATATTTGAAAGAAAGTGGGTACTTAAACCTAAATTTAACTCTCAGCTAACTTTTAAACAAAGGAAAATGGAATGTGAACATTTTTTTTATCGAAAAGAGTTACATACATAAATGAAACAAAAAAAAGAAGAAAAAAGAAAGATGAGGGAGTTGATTCCAACTTTGGTATAGGGTGGTGGTTTGGGTGAATTAAAGGGCAATTTTTCTTAGCACCTAAGTTAGGAGCATTTGTTGTTTTATGCAAAAAGATGAAGAGAAGTTGACAATGCTACTTTTGTTTTCATCAAAAATTGTTTGCCTCTTCATGTTGGAAAACACTCATTATGTCCCACTACTTTTTTCACTTATTATATTTACCAAATTATTTCCAATTTTTCAACCTATAACTTTTTTATTTCATCTATTTCATAAATTTAACTATTTTCACTTATTATTTATAATAATTTACTATTGGCTTACGCTTAAATTTTGGTTGTAAATATGTTTTTAAAGTAATAATTTACTAATGGATGATTAAATTTTGCAACTCTTTCTCATTCATACAATCAAAAAATAAATTCAAGTTTCATTCGGCTTTCAACATATCATTTACTCATTAAAAAATATATAAAGTCAATATTAGGATAAAACATTATTCTTCTTTTCTACTTAGATTCACAAATATGATAATTTCATCTTTTATCTCGATATTTTTTTTCCGCCCCCATAATATAAAAATGGACTAACATGCCTTTTTGTCATAATAAATTTTAAATTTTATAATTTAAAATATCCAAATTATGTAATTTAAAATATATTTTTTATAATGTAATTTGGAACATGATACGTAATATACAAGATATGATTAAAGATTATATAGTTCAAAATGTGTAATCTAAAACAAAATTATGCAATTCTATATTGTGTAATCATTCAAGATATATTCTGGATAATTCTGAATCACATAATATTTAAATGTTCTAAATTACTTGTTTTAAAATATAGTTTTAAATAGATTATCATGTATTATGACATAGACACATTAGTCGTTTTTTAAATATGAAATTGAGAGAAAACTCCTACACATCATCCTCTTAAATCACACGTATAATTTTCTATAAAACTTTTAAGACAATTTCTTCTTTCACTTCCATAATTTCAGCCTCTACCTCTATAAATTTTTATTTTTTATTGTATAATATGAAATACAAAATTTAGATGATAAATTGTACAATCCAAAATATATTATTTATATTTCAAAATACACAATATATTTCAGATTACATAATTCGTAGCAATTTTTTATTTTGTATTTTAAAATGTATAATTCAAAATATAGAAATTATATTCTGAAATATAAAATTTAATGGGGTTGGAAGTTGAAATTATGGGACAAATTCCACTGAGATTAAGTGCCTAGTGGGCTTTGGTTAGCCCGTGTAGGATAGAATCCAATCTGTATTGGGCTTAAGTTGATATATTTTCTAGTGGACCTAGCCCAATCCACTTTCACGTATTTGGACTCAAAAAATATATTTTTTTTTTCATCTTATTGCATTGCCGTTAACTCCTAATTCATTTTCCTTTTCTTCAACCTATGGTTACTTCCATGTAAAACCCATTAGAATTTTCATCATGCGAAAACCCTTTTGAACGTGAATCATGAACATTGTAAACGTCAAACCTTTTAGTGATATTTATTATCTTTTAATTAAAAAAATTGCACCGACTATACCTAAATTTAGAAGAAATTAGCCTCTTAGATATAACAACTTAACACTTAAATTTTCTCAGAGAGAAGTGTCTTCCATTAAGTCTATATTTAACGTTTGTCCGTATTTTTGAACAAGAAAAAATTTCCATCCTATAAGAGAAACTATTTATGAGTTTGTATAAATAATTTTCACAATGCACCTATAATGCACAAATACGGTATGTTTACCGGATACAACACGTATCTGATATGTTGATACATTCATGTCCAAAATAATAGGATACGATACATGATATATGAATATTGAGAATTATACAATAATTTTTTAAAAAATATAATAATTATATAATTATTATTGTGTGAATCTAAATTTTCTCATTAGAGACCAGTTATTTTGATAGCCAAAACCTGATATCTAATGTTAATAACCAATTTAGAAACCAATTCATAATTGAAACTATTTTAATTATCAATTTAGAGACCAATTATAATTTTTTTAAACTATTTTAGTTGTCAATTTGGTTATCTCACTTTAGTGTAGAAATGTAAGAATTAACTTATCGTGTTAAAAAAGATTTACTTGATTTTATATTAATATTGCTTTTTTTTTAATATTGTTTTTTTTTATAAAAAAGAAGACTAAATAAAGTCGAGTTGTTATAAATGGGTCATTGGGGTGATAAGCGAATATGTGTGCATTTACTTATTTAAATAGTCATAGAGAAAGTTGTCAACCCCTCTCGTCTCTCAGCATTGCGTATTGTTACTTATCCGGTATAGAATAAATCTGTTTCTTTGATTTCGACAAATATGATTGTTCCATTTTCCAAGAGAATCTACTGAAAGGCTAGTGTAATTATTTTTTATCACTAAAATTAATCATTATTCAAAGATTTTTTTGTAATGTATTACGACTTTATAAATTAGATACTTCATTGATAAGTATTGATAAATTATCCTAAAATATCGGACACAATACGTGTCGGACACAAATACATGATCCAAGTTGAAGTATCGGTGCATCATATGCACGGTTCTAATCCTAAAAAACATGATTAAATAAAAAAAAATTAAAACAAATGAGTTATTTTGGGTTGAATGCATACATAGTGGGACAACATTTTTCTTTTCTCAAGTGTGTGTCACCCCAAACACACTATAAGTAATAAAACATGAAATTAAATGTCTTAAAAAGCTTAATTATAAGTGCAAACACAATTAATATGATACCTCTAACAAGAATAATTAGATGCATGGAATGATGGAAACCTATATTATAGTCAAATCCTGAAAACAGAATACTTCCAAATAAGCATGATGAAGTGCAATTTTTAAATGAAGATGAGGATGTTATAAGCTATTGTTGCAATGTTTTTCCCAAGTTGTTTCTTAATCTTTATCTTTGTTGTTGATTCGAGAGCTGTTTAAAAAGTCTAAAGTGGTAACATATATACATGGAATTCTTCAATCATCTTCCAAATGGTTCTCTACACGTTTCCTGAAAGTGTGTAAAGTCTTCACTGGTTTTTTTAGAACTACGTATGATTTACGCAAGAACATGGAACAAATTGCCAATACTAAAGTTTTATCTCCATATAAATACTATATTTCCCAAACTAAACCAAAATTCTATAAAATTAGAAGACTAAAGAATATCCATGAACCCATTTTTAATTGGTAAGTTTTTTTCTTGTAACTATCTTTTGATTTAATTGTTTATAATCTAATTTATTTATTTGTGTTTGTTACATCAATCATAAAAATGTCAAAACGGGTAATGTGGATCGACCCGACTCAACTCACAACGGGTTAATCACTTAATGAGTCAACTCAACCCGACTCACTCCCAACCCGATCCGGCCTACCGCGGGTTTGTGGGTTAAACGGGTTGACTTACAGTTTACTTAATTAATTTTATTTTTTTTAATTTTTGAGTCAAAACTAGATTATAATTCTAATTAAAATCTAAATAAATTTTAATACAATCTAAATACAAACCAAAATCACAAAAATACAAATTATCTATGTGTTGGCTAAATAAAAATAACCTATCATGACCCAGATACAAAGTCTAACTTAATAAAAAATATTTGTGTGACCCTTTATTTGCGGGTTAGTGAGCCAACCCGACTCACCACAGGTTTAACTCGGATGAACCAAATTTTAGGTGAGCTGGATCAACAATCAACCCGTATTGAAATTTGTAAAAAAAATTTAATCCATTCCGATCTAAATCTGTGGTGAACCGGGTTGATTTGCGGGTTCCAACCCATTTTTATAACTCTAATCAATCAAGTTACGAGAGTGTTGAATATCCTTCTCATGTTAGTGAAATTTTTGAGGTAGGTAGGGTTTTACTTGTGGAATATAAATATTCAATGAAAGTTCACTTGAAATAGACCTTAATAATCAAAGTTATAGAATAACAAGTATGAGTAGAAAGAATGATAAGTTAAGTATTGCATATTTTTTAATCTTCACTGATCAAGTTAAACAATTAAAAAAAGTTGGTTGCATTGTTTACATTATTAAAAGTAATTAATTAATTATCAATTATAAGTACTCTATCTATAGGATTAAAAGTTGGTTGCATTGCTCACATTATTAAAAGTAATATTAATTACTTATCAATTATAAGTACTCTATTTATAGGATTATTGAGTTGTAGAATACTTGATAATGTAAAAATATTGTAGGTGAGTAAATATTATTTGCAACCCTGTTATTCTATAGTTAATGTAAAATATTTTTCATACGTAATTTAAGCATTTAAATATGGGATTGTATACCAAATAATGAATGAGTGAGAATGTTAAACTCCTACGTGAAATTATCGGATTCTCAAATGGTAAAATAAGTTCTGATTTATTTATTTTTTATAATATTTTGTTTGTTTTTTTACCATTCTTAATTATATTTATGAAATGCCTTTTTGTATGTTAGAAAGCGATTAATGTATGTTAGAAAGCGATTATTCGATGGTCAATGACATGTAATCACACACTTTCTAACAATACTTTATTTGTATATAATTAATGTACACATTATTATCCACTTTATAATTTTGAATATAAAATTTGATGGATAAAGAAAATTAAATGTATGTTTGTTTGGATCAAAGAATTTGACTGGATAAATTCATTGTAACTCTGATACAATTTTATGAGTCCGACAATAATAACATAGTACGTAGCCTTTCAATTACTCTGATATTATCTTATTATCTTAGTAAATAAATTTATATTTATTTCAATATCATGAAACCTATTTATAAGATTAAAAATTACATCCATCTATATCTTATAAATCATCTTTATATATTAGAGATTAAAAACGATAGTTTTCAATTTAAAAGGAATACAAGACAAAGAAAATCCAAATAAAAAATCCAATAAAAAATCCAAATTCGAAATGTTATCAATTGATTAAATTTATTGCATTTTTTTTAAAAGATTGGTTAACTCAATTTATTAATCAAAACTTTATAAATAAAAAAATTGCACATAAAATAAAAACCGTCTCTTTTCCATCCTAATCTCACATGTTGTAAAATCTTTGAAAATAATCAACATTTCAATAGATTTTAAAATTTAAACTTTTAAAATCATTTTGCATCCTAAATCATCTATCTTGTAACATTCAAATATATATTTTGTTTAATAAAAATAAACAGAAAAATAGAAAGAAAGAAGGCACATTTCATAAATGGCCAATCTAGACCAGTCTTTGTGGAAGGCCAAGACACTCTTCAATTCAATATGGTTTACACATAAAAGTGAAAGGTTTGGGAAAACCCTCCAAAAACCAAGCTCATCAAAATTTTCCATATATGGAAACCACTTTGGATAAATAAATAAATAAATTAATAAATTGATTAAGATGAAAAATGGGATGACCCATGATTTCCACAAATTAGGGAACTAATGAATGGAAGATAGAGGAGGGTGCCATGCCAAACTTAGCAATAGCCGCTTTTCTCCATCTTGTGTTTTTCCCCATTCCCAACCCTAAAAATCAAAACTTTATTAATTCATGTTTCCAACTATAATCCAAACTTTATATCCCATAAGCCCAATTGCTTGGCTCAGATTCAGAGGACCTTCTAAATTAATTTTTCCTACATCAAACAACCTTTCTGTGGGTGTGGCCTATTTATCATTAAATGCCTCTCTATCCAATCCTTGGAACCAAGTGAAGAAGAGGAACAAGAACAAGAACATGAAAAACAACCTCCATTTATGTCCCTTGCTTTAATTACTCAAGTCATTTCTCAAGACAAGACATGGCTTCTTAGGGTAAAATAATAAGATAAGGTACCAAATATCGGAGATTATTGAAAACATGGTAATGCAAAGAATTTTGAATCAAATTGATCTATCCCAAGAGGCATGGGCATTAGAACATAACTTGGTGGAGTTTTGTAATAATTAAGGCACACCTAAGATGAAATGAAAAAACACCAATGTTGTAGGTAATGTCTAAGAAGAGTTAACTTTGGAATGAACAAGCTTTGAAGGCTATCCTAGACCATGGCATTGCCACATATTGGTTGCGTAAACTGTTTATGCCGGAATCATATGCACAAATGGAATTCTGAAATTGAAATTTGACTTCACTAATCTTCTTCTCTCCTTTCTAACAACCATAGGCTTCATAGGTTTTGAGTTTCATGATGCTATATATGTCAACCAATTTAGGTTTAGGTGTTCTTGTCATATGGGCAATCACTTTGCCTAAACCTATAATTGGAGGAAGTTGAGATTACAATGTTCATTGCAAAATTTGGCATCAAATTATTTATGGATACTTCAACTTTATTTTGAAGTGAACATCACGTATTACACAAACCATGCTTCTTAAATGATTAAATTGTAATAATGTTATCTCATTCTATTTATTTATATGTATTATAATTTATTCATATATGTATATCTATGTCTAAAAGAATCTTATTGAAAAAGATATTGATAGGTTTTGATATCATTTTGAAAAAATAAACTTAATTTAACTTTACCAAATTAATTAATTAATAAGATAGAGTTTACATTCTATTTATATATTATAATTTGAATATATATTTATATAACAAAAAATTTTAATACGAAAGAAATAAACTTACTTAAATAAGAATAGACCGGAGTAACATTTTTTATAATAGATTATGATAATTCTATCAAAATTAAATAATAATGAAAAAAATATTTATTATTGAGAAATCTAAATGCAAGTTTAAGTCTCGCATAAATGAAAAATTTGAACATTATATATATATAAAAAAACCTATAAATACACTGTTTTAAGGTTAATTATGGGTTGAAAGTGATATCAATCATTTATATTTTTGGTGTTGTCTTTTTTCGATAAATCTTTTCTCGAAAGATTTATTAATGGTATCAAAGCTAATGATCAATCTTGGTGATCGATTCAAATAATGGATCTTTCCTCAAAAGATTTGTTAATGATGTCAAAATTGATAATTAGTCTCGGTGATAGATTCAAACAAATCAATTTCTTTAAGTTTTAGATTAAAGGTGTATCTCTTTTAGATTGATTTTTCTTGAAAGACCCAACACTGATAAATGTATTGTTTTTGAAATTTGATAAAATGTTTATATAGTCAAAGATCTCCTTTGCAGCGAGTTTATACTTATATTATTCTAAAATCCTGCCACATTCATAGTTAATTAACCATGAATATTTCACTTGCATTCTATAGTCTTCTTATCATTTAGTTTTTTAAAAATCTCAATTCTTCTTTCTTCCAAAAATAGTATATTTCTTCATGCATGAATCCAAGCCTAGTTTTGCAACTTGAAAAGTTTGTTGAACAGAATTTAGAATTTTGAAAGAATCAATCATCCTACGTCTTAATATGATCAATGCTCCGTGATGTTCCAAATTAACAAAACGAAGTTCAAATAATTAAATTGTGACTTAAAAACGAATTGAGCTTAATAACTTATTTGCAGATCAAGGTAATTAAATATTTGAATTAAAATTTGACTCGGATTCATGTCACTCAAAAGAGAAAAGTTAAACATTATTAGCTTACTAGGTGGATGTTGTTTTCATGTTTTAAGACTATCACTTAGAATAAAATAATAAAAATATAAAAAAATATCGAATGTAATTGAATTGAAAACTAGAAAAAGTAATCAAAATAAAATTTAATAAATATTAAAAATAAGAGGAAATGTATATGAATATTGAATGCTATGATTGGGAGAAGATCTTTGGTCAGATTCCACGTATGTTTTTGGCTTTATGTATAAATGTTGCATATAATGATCCATGGGATTGGGTGACCTAATTTATCTTCCATTATTATAATATACTAAGAAGAACCCCAACTGCTTCATCAAACATCAAAGCCAACACAAACACAACCTTAGTATTCAATTATTGTATCTGTCTATTTTCACAGTTCCTTTTAAACCACAAAAAGTGAAAATATAAGAACACAAAAGTTTAAGAAAAAATGTTCTTATATACCAGAAGAAACTATTTGATATATATATATATATATATATATATATATATATATATATATATATATATATTCTAATATGTACTTTTTAATATACCTTTTTGTTATTGATTAAACTTTATCAAATTTTGCCAAACACATACGTATGAGTATCTTCATTTTATAGATTTTAATAAATTTTAATTAAAGATAAAATATATGTTAACAAATGTGTTACTTGTGCTTGTGTAAGGTAAACTGTATGAGTTTAATATTAGATTTGAATTTTTCCTTCAAATTTTAGATTACATGTCGATGGGTTGCTATCTCACTTAAAAAAATATTCAAAAATTTAAAAGTGGAGTGATGTGAAATTTGAAACTATTGATATTTTGTCAATAATTATATTAATATTTCTTGCACACATTTTTTTATGATATCTTTTCTACAATTCATTTCTTTTTATTGCCATTTCTACACACTTCAACTTACCAACCGAACATAATTATTGTGGACTAAGCTTACAATTTTTTAATTTAAAAAATATTTTTTGTTTTAGTTTTATAATAAGAGACAAAATAAGATTTGCTTAAAATTTAAAAGAGTAAAAAAAAAAAAAAAAACCTTTGATCATATAAAAACAAAACCCACTACACATGGATCCAATAGTTGGTGAATTCATTACTTGAATCACCTTAAAATTCGTTCTCTCGTAGTTATATAACTATACATTTATTTTTGGATGGTGTTCATGTATACCTAAACCAGTTTATTTAAACATGAAATATTTGTCTCTTTCGGACTAAGGGTTGTGATTGGGTTCACAAATAACAAACTTTGAATAAAGAATTAAAAAATGTTGTCATTATATAAGTTATGAGTATGCAATGCTATAATATTTGTTTATCAATGTAGTTTAACCTTGTCTTCTAAACGGAAAAAGTTCCATGATAATGACAGTCCAACCATTTTTACAAGTTGATTTAAAAAAAAATATAACAATAAAAATATATGTTTTCTTCTTTACTTGGCTAATGTTTATTAATAATAGTAATAATCAGGTTGATAAATTATATGGTACTATTGTTTTCTGAAAGATACTCAAATTTAGTATCAATTAGAGGATGTATGTAAAGAAAAAAGAATACTAATTTTTTTAACTTAATTCAAATTGTTGATAGAGTGAAGAATAATATTTCTCTAAGACATTTGTCCAAAGGTTGGGCACATGGAATTCTTAAAAAAGTACTTATCCTTATGTGTTTGCAAGAGGAATTTTAACTATTTCATGAAATTGAAATATTTAATAATTAAATTATTTTTATTTTTTAAATAATTAGTTTGACTTAATTAATTGAAATAATTTAAATTGAAATTTTTTTGTTTTGATAAAATAATTTAATTTTTATTTAACGGTGAACTCAATTCTTCCTTTTGAGTCTAACTGACTTTAATTCGACCTACAATTCGGTACAACTCGTCTTGACTTTTAATTCTAGTTGACCTTCAACCCGACCCGACCCACTCGACTTTTTCCGAACATGTAAACCTCTTTTGTTCTAACCAATTAACTATTCCACAATTTCGAGAATTTTAATTTCCTTCTTTTTTGAATAAATTTCAAATTCGACTATTTTAATTATTTAAAATGTCTTCTTAAAATTCTTCGATCTCAATATACTTTTAACTTTCTCATGTAAACATAACTCATGATTCTAATATTATGTTAAGAAGTACAAAATCGACTTGTAAGTTGAGATTTTCATCCACTTATATATTATGAGTTTGCCTTTATCTCTAATTGATGTGAGACTTCCAATCTATTAATCTCTTAATTAACCATTTAATATGAAATCAAAATTGCTAATATTCTTTGTAATAGTATAATATTAATATTGTTAGAAATATATGTTACGTATATTGTTTTGGAAAATTTATATTTATCGTAGAATTAATGTATTTTAGATGAAGCTTTTAATTGGTATAAAAAAATTATTAATTTTATATTGGTTGTAATTATAGTCAAAGCTTCAATTGGTGGTCAAAAAAGTGATTTTCTTTTTCAATGGATGTAAATGAGATATAGGAATGTAAATGAGTCAAAATATTTGTAAACTTTTTTCTAATTTATTACCGAAACTTTCTTTTCATTCGTTTTTCTCCTCAAACTTTCTTGTACATTTCACCTATCTATTAACTTTCCGACATAGTGATGATGTGTTAGAAGAAAAAAAAGTAAAAAACAAAACACCATCGTCCCATCACCAAAAATTTCAAAACAACATTGTTTTGACCTTTTTTTTTCTTCCACATTTTAACCCTTTTCTAAATTTTACTACGATAGAAAATATGATGATGTTAAAAGGTATTTTATTAGGGGATTGACAATGTTTTTCCATGTTTTGTTCTCATCTTATTTTATTTTTTAATAAAATTTTCATATGACTATTGTTAAGCTGTGAAAGGTTACCTCAAATGTCAAAGTTCAAATGTTATTTGGATAAGATAATGTTATAAAATGTATAATTAGAAAAATGTGTCATTTAAAGTGTTATATTAATATATACTATAAAATATTGTTAGAAATGTATAAGTCATGAGAGAAAGAAGAAAGGATGCATACAAAATAAACGCACAAGAGAAGTTTGGGTAAAAACAAACTAAAGAGAGTTTGTTTGCTCATTGATTTATTAGAACTTTGTTCAATATATAGAGTACAATGTTTCATCATATAGGGGAAAAAATAAAAAACAAAATAAAAAAGAATATTTGATAATAATAAAAGAAAATCAAATATATGATATCTCTATCAATATAAATAAAAGCAAGAGATATATAATATCTTTATCATCCCTTCTCAAGGTGGGCATGAAGATTGTAAAGGCCCAAATTGGAAGTAGCAACCCGGAAAGTAGAAGGATGTAAGAACTTAGTAAACATATCAACAAGTTGACTTCTATAAGGAACATGAAGAAGATGAATAAGACCATCAACAAGCTTTTGTCAAATAATGTGGCAATCAGGTTCTATGTGCTTGGTTCTCTCATGAAAAGTGGGATTCTTGGCAATGTGAATAGCAGAATTGTTGTCACAAAAGGCAGTGTAGGGTGTGAGAACAGAAAAATGCAAATCCTGAAAAAGGTATTGAATCCATTGTAGTTCACATGCCAGGGATGCCAAGGCGCGATACTCAGCCTCAAAAGAAGACCGTGAAACAGTGGTTTGTTTCTTAGACTTCCAAGCAACCAAAGAGGTGCCTAAGAAAACACAATATCCAGAAACAGAGCGTCGGGTAATGGTACATGTTGCCCAATCAGAATTAGAAAACGCCTGAATTTTAAAAGAGGTGTTGGATTTATACAAAAGGCCATATCCAGGAGCATTTTTAAGTACCGAATGATCCGTAAAGCCTGCTGCATATGTGGTTCACGCGGAGAAGAAACAAACTGGCTGCGTTGTTGGATAACAAAACTAATATCAGGCCTGGTATTAGTCAAGTAAAGTAATCGTCCAATCAGACGCCGAAAGGAAGAAGGATCTGGTAGAAGAGCTCCCTTGTCGGCATGAAGTTTGATAGAAGGATCAGATAGTGTTGGTGCAGGTTTACATCCAAGCATCCCTGTCTCTAAAATGAGGTCCAAACAGTATTTTCTTTGATTCAAAACTAATCCATCAAGAGAACGAGAAACTTCAAGACCCAAAAAATACTTGATAGGGCCAAGATCTTTAATATGAAATCTTGAATAAAGATGAGCTTTTGCAACATTAATTTCAGCAATGCTATTGCCAGTGAGAACCACATCATCGACATAAACCAATAAAACAGTAATATCAGAGGCAAATTTCTTCACAAAGAGAGAGTGATCAGCAGAGCTTTGTGTGTAACCAAGAAGAAGTAGCTCTGAAGTTAATTTTTGATTCCAATTACGACTGGCTTGTTTCAAACCATATAGAGACTTGTTAAGCTTACAAACAAGATTTGGCTGAGGAAGTGAAAGACCAGGTGGAGGCTTCATATAGATCTCTTCATGTAAGTCTCCATGGAGGAAAAAATTGTCAACATCCAATTGATGAATAAACAAATCACTAGCAGAGGCCAAGGCTAAAAGGATGCGGACAGTAGGAAGTTTAACAACACGAGAGAAAGTTTCGAAATAATCAATCCCCTCGGTTTGAGTAAAACCCTTAGCCACCAATCGTGCTTTAAACCTATCGACTGTGTCATCTGGTTTATGTTTGAGTTTGTAAACCCAACGGCAACCAATAGGCTTGATGTCAGAAGGAGGAGGAACTAAAGTCCAAGTCTGGATTCTGTCAAGAGCATGTAATTCAACATCCATAGCCTGTTTCCACCAGTCATGTTGAGCAGTTTCTTTAAAGGAGAAAGGTTCAGCTTGGGCAGAAATATTATGACAGAAAGCAGTATGGTCAGAAGAACAATTATCATAAGAAACAAAAGAATGCATTGGATAAGGTGTGGAAAAAGTAGCGCATGAAGTGGGAGCAACAACACAATAATATTGATCTAAGTATCAAGGTCTGTTTTTCACTCTATGAGATGTTCTAAGATCAAGATCAGTAACTTCAGCATTATCAAAAACAATACTAGTAACAAGGTCCGTAGTAAGGTCAATGGCATGTGATACAGATAAAGCTGGAAAATCATACATGCTAATATCACAATTATGAGAATCATCAATTAAAGCAATAGAGTTATCAGAAGGTAAAGAGAATGAGTAAGGAAAAATATTTTCATGAAAGATAACATTTCTAGTCACAAAAATAGACTTGGAGTGAAGATCATACAAAACATATCCCTTTGTTCTAGATTTATAACCAAGGAAAACACATTTTAAGCTTCGAGAATCCAATTTAGTTCTTCCAGTATTGGCAGAACTAGCGTAAGCCAAACAACCAAAAATTTTTAGATTGGAAAAATCGGGTTTAGTAGAATAGACCAATTCATAAGGAGAGTGATTACTGAGAAAAGGAGTGGGTAACCTATTAATTAGATGAACAACCAATTTAAGAGAATATGACCATAAAATGTTGGGTATTTTTGTTTGAAAAAGAAGAGCACGATACACATTAAGAAGATGTTGATGCTTCCTCTCAACAATCCCGTTTTGTTGAGGAGTTGCAACACAAGAAGTTTCATGAAAAATACCCTTGCTATTATAAAAATCATTAGGAAGAAACTCTTTGCCATTATCGGAACATATTTTCTTAAGCTTGCAAGAAAACTGATTTTCTGTCAAAATAATAAAGTTTTGAAGAAGATATTTGACTTCTGTTTTATTTTTAAGAAAAAGAATCCAAGTAAATATGCTATAATCATCAACTATAGTCAAAAAATACTTGTATCCATCAATGGAAGAGACGGAAATCGGGCCCCAAATATCAACATGGATAAGTTCAAAAAATTGGAGAGATTTACTCGTGCTGGAAGAATATTTCAGACGTTTTTGTTTCGCAAAAGCACAAGCATCACAAGCAATAATAGAAGGACAAAAAATATCAGGATGATCAGAAATAAGAAGCTGTAAAATTTTATCAGATGGATGACAAAGTTTCATATGGGACAAGTTACAAGGACTAGCATTATTAATGAGAGTAGAATGTGGTAAAGAAATATTTGTGTTAGATATACTCAAGTTATGCCTGTCTTGAGAACTATCTAAGAGATAAAACATGCCTTGATGTTTCCTAGCTGCTCCAATTGTTTGGAAGGTATCTGTCTGCACAATAAGACAAGTATCTTGGGAGAAAACCATAAGACAATTAGTAGAATTAAGCAATTTTGGAATAGAGATGAGTTGAACAGAAAATTCAGGGACAAAAAGAGTGTTATGAAGGATAAGATTGCCCACGACAATGGTACCCGAGAATTTAGCAATGACAGAGTTTTGGTTAGGTAATTGTATAGAAATAGGTTTGAGATTTTGAAATAAAGATTTAAAAGGACAAATATGGTCAGTAGCACCACTATCTAAAATCCAAGAAGAAAAGGGAAAAACAAAACCTGTGAGTTTGGTAGTACATTGATGAACAACAATAGTTGTGGAAGAAGAATCATTGGGAGATTGCTGAATCAAGGCGAGAAGAGCTTCATATTGCTCTTTAGAGAAACCAAACTGAGCTTCAGCTTTGTCATCCTCCCCGACACGAAGATCGGCAGTAGAGGAGACAATATCAACCATACTAGCATGAGCAGAGGGCTTCAAAGGAGGAGGGTGGACTTTAGTGTGTAGGTTAGAGCCTTGAGGCACACCATGCTTAATCCATTAAGAATCAGATGTATGATTGGTTCGGTGACAATGGTCACAATATCTAGGATTGCGGCCACCAGACCGAGGAAAGCGGCCTCGTCCACAATTGCTAGAGAAACCACTGCAAAAATTTTTACCATGAGTATTGGCCATGGCAAGAAATCAACAACAAAGGAAAAAAAGTTGCAGAAGGCAATTTAAATCTGATACCATATTAGAAGTGAGCTTTAAGCCTAACTCAACCCCACAAAATCGACATGTAAGGTGAGGTTTGCACCTCACTTATATATTGTGAATTGGCCTTATCTCTAGTCGATGTGGGACTTCCAACACACCCCCTTCACGCTGAGGTATATTCATCTCGTGCGTGGGACAAGAAATTAGTGGGTGGTCCGTTAGCGGCCCGATATCGGGTGGAATGTCCAAGAAAGTTCGCTAGGATAGACTTTAACTTGGCTCTGATACCATGTTAGA
>Ga0214544_1006553_pt1 | contig 21364 bp, 9 predicted proteins | sample CNSS3metaG_FD_160074 | JGI IMG/M metagenome (GOLD analysis project Ga0214544, IMG submission 160074) | Root nodule microbial communities from cowpea collected in UCLA plant growth center, Los Angeles, California, USA - CNSS3 | ecosystem: Host-associated > Plants > Roots > Nodule | place: USA...
ATATATATATATATATATATATATGATAATCAAATCATAACTATTTTGGTTTCATAAAACTGCTTTTAATTGTTTTTTAAATCAGTCACGTAAGCCATTATAACAATCAAAATGTGTTATACGATTATAATAATCAGAGTTGATTCTCAAAATAAATAATTCTGTATACAAAATTGATTTTATGGTTAGTATTACACTTTAGCAACCTATTTTACTTTTATTTAGAAAAGAAAGTAACGACAAATATAAGACTTAACAACATATTTTATGCTCTAGTAATTGTATCATATTTAATTAATTTTATTTAGTTAAAACTGATTTTAAAGGTGAGAATCATTTCTAAGGACTAAAATCAATTATTGATCTAAAAAATGTAATCATAACCACTTTTATTTATCTCGTTAGTTATTATTATTGTATGCTTTAGTAAGTGTATCATATTTTATGCTTTAGTTAATTTTATAACGACAATATAAGACTTAACAGCATATTTTATGCTTTAGTAATTGTGTCATATTTCATTAAAACTGATTTTAAAGGTCAAAATTATTTCTAAGGACTAAAATCAATTAGGGAATACTTGTGGAAAATCAAATATGCTTTACTTATAAGATTCACTTATTATATATGATTAATGTTTAGAACCATTTTTGTTTATGTTGTTAGTTTTTATCACGGTAATTCTTTTATAACTACTGTGTGTGTGGTTTTTTATTATTTATAACTATTAATATTTGTTTTTACTGTATACTAACTTCTATCAGTTTTACCTTTTTAAGAGACTGTTTTTTAAACTTGATTTTTTTTTTCAAAACCATTTTTTCAATACAATATCTATTTCTAATAAAAAAATCATCTAAAAATTAAAAGTTATCTTTCACAAAAATTATGGAAATTATTTATATTTATTTTTACAATTATAATAATAAATAATAATAATAATAATTTTTAAACTTTTTTTTACGAAAAAAGCTAATGAGACGTACATACTTTTACTAGTAAATAACTAATTTAATTAAAAACAATTAAATTTAAATGAATAATTTGTGAAAATAATTATTTTAAATTAAAAGTTGTTAAAATTTGAATAATGATTGATCATTCAAAAAATAAAAACAATATGATAACAATTTTAATTTAAGAAACACTTATGTAAAAGATAAAATTAGAAAAAAAAATAAAAAAAAAATCTCCTTTATAATGGTATATCATAATTATATCATCCAACCATTTTAAAAAGTTAAATACCTATTTATTTAGTTTTAAAATATGTACCAATATATTAACATAAAAAACAAAGATGAATAATAAAACGTGGGACAAATCGAAATATATATTGAAAGGGGAAAAAAATTGATTTGGTAAAGAGTTAAGGGAATTAGTTAAATTTTCAATGTAATGAAAATGATGTGGCATTGTTTGAAGCTGTGAAAATAAATAAAATTGCTTTTGGCAACCCACCATAAGTTTTGCTCTTGGTGTTTATTTGAATCTTAAATGCACACATTCAGTTGATTTGATAACTAAAAAATTACGATTAAGAAAATTAAATTGGATAGCTGGCTCAAAAGGTTGAGAACATATGAAAAAAAAGAGTAATGTGATTTTTCTGCAGATTGTAAATCATAGAGAGATACTGCAAAATTGAGTCTGCTGCAAAGGAGTGATATCATGAACAGCATTTATATTTAGCATATCTTTCATATCTTCAAAACATATTTCCAGAAAACTCTCAAAATCTCAACACATATTTGGTCCATCTACCGGAAGAGCCTTGAAGCTGATCTCTTAAAGACTTTTCCTTCAAGTTTTAGTCGTCTATATGCTTCTCTCAGATGACAAGGCCGAATTGGTCCAGATTCCTTCCTTTCTTTCATAACTATTCTAGCTGCAGAAACATAGCACAATTCATTAACATAAACAACTCCAATTATGAAAAAACACAACAACATCCTTAAAAACTGTAGAAATACATACATACTGTGATTTTAGAAGTGTCTCAAACTTACAAAGAACAACTAGCCTTACCTGTTTCAACAACTTCACCAACAAACATTTTTGCAATGCCTGATACTACAATCGTCATTGGCACTGAAATCTTCTGGGTCCCTGTGATACTAGCCAATAACTGATAGGAGGAGGGAAAGGAGAAAATTTCAGCAAATCTTCTTATAATACATGATCAATTTCAGTATTTACAGAAGCATATTGATCTCTTCATGATCGCTTGATGCAATGATACTGATAACCTTACACCAATAACTATTATATATATAAGTTTGGAATAACATTACAGTCACTTCCTTTATACAATACCAATAAAGCACATTACACAGATCAACAAACGTTAAACAAATCATCCATAAAATACTCAGGAAGAAACACATTGCATGGTGCAACTCTGTAAGAAAGATCACTTATGAACAATTACCCCATGCAACACTGTAAGAACGGAAGGTTACTGTAAACATTAAAATAGAAAAAGAAAAGAAAGAGGAATCATGTACAATTTCAAACAAGAAACCTCAGGAGTGTCAATCTTCTATCAAAACAAACGAAATTCAAATCCAAAAAGTACGTTAACAGTAAAAATCAGTATGATGTTTTTTATCCAACGCAAAAACCAGTGAAGTTGCTTCAACTCGAAATTAATCCATGACAAAGTTCCTCGATCCAAAGTCAAACAAGTGAACATTTTCGTATAATAACACCAACTGGATTAAATCAAACAGGTGAATATACACCTAAAATGACATTAGTTGATGTTAAATCAAACATCTGAATATATATATACCTAAAAAATCACATTAACTGGCATTTCACCGTGATTTTAAATGATACAACGTGAATACAAACATGCATCTTGAGAAAGTGAGAGCAACCCAAAAACCACAGCAGCTGTTAATTATTCAAATTTGCCGAAGCAAAGCAATGAAACCCAAATGGAATATTATAAGAAGAGAAGAAGGGCACATACCCTTTTCATGTTAGCTCTCTGAAACCCAGCCCTTCGGAAGGACTCGTATCTACTCATCTGCTCTTCGCTGAACTGAGACAAAATTGCCCTGAAGAAGAAAAATGGGGGAAATTTGTAAACGAGGAAAAAGGTAACGAATTTGAATCGAAGTGAAGTGAAGTGAGTTACGAACTGCATCTTGGCCATTTTGTGAGGGTCGCCGGTGGAAGGGAGCTTGGAAAGCTCAACGTCCATGTTGTCTTCTTCTTCCTCCTCTTCATCGTCCTTGTCCTTGTCTTTGTCTTTGTTCTTGACCACTGCACTCGCCTTCTGTGGAGGCCCTGGATTGAGGGGTAGAACAGAAGGAGAAGGAATAGGGTTTTGGTTATGATTAAGGTTATGGCTATGGTTATGGATTGAGTCCGCCTCTATCTCCGTCGGAGATTCTGGCGGCGATTCCTCGAACGCTGCTTCGAACGGATCCTTCGATTGCTTCATTCCGAACACACTACGGTTTTGTTTGGATTTGGTGTCTCGAACGCTATATATACAGTTACAAGTTATAACCATCTCTTTATTTTTATTTTTCAACACATTTTCCCCCAAAATTTAAACATTTTCGTTTAAGAAAAACCATTCGTTATTAGGAGATTCTTATTGTAGTGTACATAACTATTATCTATTCGTTATTAACAATATATCTCATTTTACAATAATTATAACATTATAAAAGTTAATAAAAATATTTACTTTATAATTATTGTTTTATAATAACTCCTGTAACATTTATTTTTCAATTTATTATTAACAGTAAAAAATGGTACACAAACGCCTGTTTCCATTGGTATTGTAGAAAAAAAAAATTACATTATTAATCAATTAAACTATTATGAGTGTTAAGGCAATGGCAAAAAAGGTTGACAAACTTTATATGAAATTCAGGTTTTCTATTGAAATTTTTTTATATTATCTTTTTGCTAAACAATAAAAATATATTGATAGTGATATATTATAATTTTTTAGTATATTTTAAAATATCAAAATCAGTATTTTAAAATCAAAAGAAAATCCAAATTTTATGCGTACATTACATGAATATTGAATAGAAACACTTTATTGTGAACCCATTTTTTGCTTCATGACTTGATTCATCAGTGATTGATTATCCCAGATTTTAGTGGTTTGATATTGTTCTATCTATAAGGCAACTTGCAGAGTCCAAAGCTCAGAAACATAGTTTTAGGAAAGTGATGGAGAATTGTGACAATATATATCAATATTCTGTAAAGCATAAAGCACACATATATTTACATTGAAAAAAAAAATACAATGACAATGTCACAGGAAAACATGTTCTGAAGAGAGAAGGGAAGAGCACAGGTTCTACAAATTGACATGAAACAACAATCACTAATGAGGAACTCCACCAGTAATCACAGCAATCTTCTTCTCCAGCTCTGGCTTGTTGGCTCCTACAAGTTTGTCAAACTCTTTTCCATCTTTAAGAAAGAAGAAAGTGGGTGTGGCTTTGATGTCCAAGGAAGTGCTGAAATCCTGCAACATACAAAACCATGTTCATTACTTTTCATCTTTCATTATTGATTTTCCATACAAATTAATCAGTGGAAGAACTTCTAGATGTTTTATGTTCATATAAGGGCAATACTAGTCAATATATTTTTAATTCACTTCCAGATAAATAATAATAGTATATGCAACTTCTCTACTTACAGCCATTTCATCCACGTCCACTAATAAGAACATCATAGACGAGTGTTTCTCGGACAAGTCGCAGAAATATGGAGCAATCATCTTGCAAGGACCACACCATGTTGCACTGAAATTTGCAACAACCTGTTAAACATGAATCTTTAGTATTAAACATTGCACCCAAATGATGTAAAGTATACTCATGAAGAAAAGAAGTATTGAGATGCAACAAAAGTTATAGTGAAAATACAAGCTTATAATATCCTTTAGCAGAGTTTAAGAATAAATTATAGGATCTGCCATTACATTCGATGTCTCCATACTCCCACTTTCCTACCTAGTCTCAATAATTTTTTTAATCATCAAGAAGCATGATAGTAACCAAAGACAATTGAATGAGGACTTTTTCCTAATGTTATTAACAAAAAGGTTCACAAAAGGATTTGGGAGGGTTTGCTGTCAAGAACTGGATACACAGTTTTAGATTATAAATTATTGTGCTACAAATTAAAAAGTAGAACTTACAATTTTACTATCCCTATTTGCTTGTTCCAAATGTTGGTCCCAAGATTCTTTGGTAGTAATGAGTTGTACATTCCCAGAAACAAAATCCACATGCTGATCAGAATCACCATCACCAAGATTATCCTGCAAACGTTAGAAACATGAAACTAAAGTCAGTCTAAGTATTAATGAAAGATATACAAAATTGTTTTAGAAGCATTGAGGTCCCATGAGGCTTGCAGAACTATTACAGAAATTAAAAAATTTTCCTTCCACTGAGGAGGAAAGAAAAATTAGGCTACAGTTCAAGTAAAATTGCGTTCAAGGACAAAAAAACTGCACTCTAAGACATCCTTTGAGTAAAGATGAGAGCCCTTCAGTACATTAAAAACATATGGAATTCAAGAAAAGCAAAAGACAGAGAAAAGCACGAAAAAGAGAAAGAAACAAGCCAAAATTGTATGGATAAGCTATTAGTAAATACAGCTTAATACACCAAGATTAGATTAATTGGAATATTACAGCAAAATAGCATTGGTTGATGACATTCCATCATCAAAAAACCATAGATTGTGTTAGAAATGCAAAATCACTTCTAGGCTTCTACCAAATAGCTTAAGCTCTAAGCAAAGTAGGTCTTCTACATAGTTTAGAGCCTCTATAACCAGATGCACAAAAGTTCAAACCTTGTCACCTCCATTCTTCTACATTAAGTTGAATATCACCAGTATAAGAATTGCACAAACTTAAACTACAATGGGATTTGACATGAAAAGGTGTGCTAGAATCTAAAACCATTCAGGGACTTCTACCTAATAGCTTTAACTTTTAAAAATATAAGTTGGTCTTAGACAAGATGTAACAAAATCCTCTTTTAAATTAGACAAGATGTAACAAAACCTTTCAAGTTCTTATGAAAACTAAGAACTAAAAATTCCAATAGAAGCATTCAATTATTCTCACCTTATGCAAACAATTGCCCATGTAATTGTTTCAAAGCCACCACACTCCAAATCTTCAATAAACTGAACCCTGCAAACAGAATTTCGGCACAAGAAACCTCAAAATCCATCAAACTCGAAGAAAGGACAACAAACAAAAGTAAAGTCAGACTAAACAAGGGAATTATTCTGGCAATCACGGAAGTGTAAAAATGACAATAAAAAGAGAGAGGGGATACATGAGAATTACAATGCCTATTTAGACTCTACTTTCCTACTTTAAGTTCTAAAAATGGTTCCAAGTATTCATTAACAAAATGCAGAATGAGGAAATTAAATGACTAAAATGATATGATGATGATGATGGTGATGAGGATGCAGGTGGGGTCCCATAATTCGTTCAAAAAAACTGATTTAGAAGATGAAAACACAAGATTTATTGCCTCTAATAGCAGAACTTCTATATCTGGGAATAAAAGTAGCCAACTTTCCATCCATTCACAAGCAGAAAAAGAAACCCAATGAAAAATTAACCAAAACTGAAGGGACAAATTGTGAAATTGGATTACGAATCTGATTGAAAGAAACCCCAATAACTCAATTTCAGAGAAACAAACGAAATAAAAATAAAAAACAGACCTTTGGGGCGAAAAAAAAAACCTAATTTGCAGATTGGGGGCAAAAGCAAGCGCGCCTTCAATTGAATCCGTGAATTGGGACAGTGAGTTCAGGTATTAGCTAAAAGAAGATAAAGCGTTTCGATGCTTGGCAGGTTAATAAATAAAAGTCTTTTTGGTTCCCAACACAAGAAGGTTTCTGTTTCATTTTCAGACATGAGTATTTTATTTACAGTAGTTACTTAATAATTGATAACTAACTCCTACTAACCAATTCATTCAATAAACAATTACGACAACGACTTTGAAAAGTTACGAAATTGCACATTTCTCAGGTGTGAAATTCTAATTATTAATCATTAAAACCAAATGGTTCCTTAAAGAGAAGTAAAGGAGATAAGGTATGAAAATGGAATATGGAATATGAAATATGAATCCGGTTATTCAATTTTGACCTCTGACCTTTGAAGACGACTCGGTACCAAGTTTTCCAGGTTATCCATGATCATAAATGTGTATTGTCCTTTTCTTTATTTTATTTATTATTGCGTTCTTCCTTTTAAAAAAATAATTTTATGGTATTGTTTTTATAAAAAAAATGGATTATTTGATTTAACATAAATGTATAAATACGTGTATCGAAGACGACATGTATATGATATATCGATATGTTAATTTTAAAAATAATAGGACTCGATACATTATATTTACATATTGAAAAATATACAATTTTTTTAAAGAATATGAGAAATATATGATTATTATTGTGTAAATCCAAATTTAAATCAAATATATTAAATATTTTAACAGAATTTATAAATTATTATTATCATAAGAACATTATTAGTTTATATATTAGATACTTCGTTGATAATTATCAATAAAATATCTTAAAGTATCGGATACGGATACATGTCTGACACGAATACGTGATACAAATTGGGGTATCCATGCATTGTAGAACATAACTAATGTGTTTGACTAAATATTTATTGAAAATTGGATCATAAATAGATTACTTTTATTCCAAACACTAAATAGAAAAGAAAAGAAAAGTCTTGTGCTAATTTTATTTTCTTGTTTTAAGAAAAAAAAATGGTTGACTCCTTTAAAAGAGTTTTCTATTTGATCCTCCATTATTACTAACTGCACCTTAACTATCACCTTTTTGCACCTCCCTCCTCCACTAGATAGGAAGAAGAAGAAGAAGAGAGAAAGCTTGTTTCGGAAAAAAAAAAAAAAAAAAAAAAAAAAAAAAAGGTTTTTTAAAAAAAAAAAAAAAAAAAAAGCCATTAAAGAAAGGTCATTCCAGAATGTATTATGAATTTTGAAAAATTTATTATAGAAAACTCATTCTTCGATGTATCACATATGTTCTAAAAGGCTTGTTCCAAAAATTTTATTTTGGAATGGATTTTATATGTTCCGGAAAACTTATTCTAGAAATTATGTTTCGAAAACACTTTTCCAATTTTTTTTGTGACGGAAAACCTGTTCTAGACGTATTTCAAAAAATTGGAAAGCTTATTGTTATAGAATATTTCAAGAACATGTAATCCTAAAATCATTTTTATGAAAGATAAAAAGCTCATTTTACAAATTATGGGAATGCATGAAGAAAAAACCCTCTTTCAATCAAGTTCATTTTGTCAACCTTAATCTTTGTAAGGAATTACTTTTATGTACCCCATGGTTTCTTCCTACACCTACATAAAGGTTTTGAAAATGTCTAAATTTATCCTCTTCGAATGTTTGGAAAGTCAATAACTAATCCCTAAATACTTATATTCATTCAAGATCATAACTAATCAAATAAATTACTGTATTATATATACACTGTAAAATATATTTTAATCTAAAAGTTTTATGTTTCTTTTATTTCACAATTTGACTATGCATAACGAACGTGAATATTGATAATGTTTTGCATGGTATTCACTTGTATCGTAAGATCGAAGTTAATCCATGCATTTCATATACACCATGTTCTTCACTTCCCCAGCGCTGAGACACGATAATGAAGAAGTAAATAGCATATTACAAATTTCTGTGAGAAGAAGAAACAATGCTAGCAGAGTCCAAAGGGTTCTGGCAGAGACTCAAATCCATTCCCAAAGATATCACATTTTTCATCAACACTATGCAGCCAATTTGTGTTGTTCAAATCTTCTTTAAGCAACAGTGAATCATAAGGATAACTCTCGTACAGATCAGCCAGTTTGTGATTTTGCCTTTCACCTTTCTCTCTGCCATTTTTTCTGTTAGTGTTGTTTCCATGGTTTCTGCTTTGGAGGCTTCCATTAATGTTCATTGAAGATGGAACACTCAAACCTCGAGTGTGGTGTGTCTTGTTGGGAGTTGAAGAAGTTCGAATGCTCTGAGGGTAGAGTGATGCACTTGAAAGTGAACGAAGAGTTCCTGAACCGTTCCCGTTCCTCACAACATCCTGAACGAAAAGGGTTCATTGCATCATTGCACACCATTATGATACAACATGGTTAAGTTAAGGAGTGAATTGTGATTGCAGAAATGGACTTACCATGTGTCTGATAGCCATATCCAGTGATTTCTTTGAGATGGTTCTTCCCAAGCCATTGTTGTCTGTGGCAGATTTCCTTGCAGGAACCTCAGAGGCATCACCAGAATTTGCATGGCCGCGGCTTTTCGATGAGTACTCAGAGAGCCTCCCCCTGTTGGAAATAGGAGATGGCTGTCTCCTTGACATGGTGGTAACAACTGGGGTTTGCATTTCAGAGTTTGGTTTCAGAGTAACAGCAGAACCAGGACGAGACCTTCCTGCAGAAACAGGTCTATCAGAAGGAAGTGTTGTTCTGAGGTTTGGTGGTGTTTCAAGAGGAAAATCAGGTGGAACTATTGGCTTGCGTGCAACACGTGTGGCTGAAGGTAATTGAGATGGCAGAGAATGGCGGCGAGAGGGAGTGGAGGGCCGTGAAGGAGACCTTGAAATGGCAGATGGTGAATGGAAGTTTGCAGTAATGGATGATGATGATGACGACCTTGGAGTGGATGGCCTTGAACCTTGTGATGTTCTGGTTTTGTTGGTGTCATTTGATGGTGATGAGTTTGTAGAACTGGGAAGTGAGCGTGGTAAAAGTGTTCTTGGTGTTGCAGTTTGGCGTGAGGTTGGAGTGGAAGGTCTTGCTGCAGATGGAGAACGAGTTATGGGAGAAGATGGTCTTGTGTTAAGGATGGAGGAGGATCTGCTTGGACTGCGAGTCACTGAACCAGTTCTTGCTGGTTTTGAGTGAGAGTGAGTGTTCTCTGGTTTTTGTGAGACTGAAAGCTGAAAGATATGAACTGTTAGAAGAATTATGTTGTGTTCATATAATGTTAGAATACCAGTTTGTCTTTCAAAGATGCAGAAAGAAACAGGAAGAGGATATAGAATTCAGAAGGAGCCAACTCTACTTTCTTATCTTCTATAAATGTTTGTTGGAATGGTTATCCAAACAAGTCTGAGTAATCATCACAAGTGATGCATTGTCTGGTTCTTCTGAGAGATTGAGTGTGCTTGAATTTAATTTTTATGAGTTGAAAGCAAACATAAATTCAATGATATCAAATTGGAGTGCAGTTGAAGTTACTCAAAGGCATGAACAGAAGCTGCAGTAAATAATGAGCATGACACTAACAAAAAGGCCAATGCTTAAGCTTGGGATCTAGTATCTTGCTGCAATTACAATTATTTCATCTTATTGATAAAGCACTAACAAGTTTGTAAGCAAAAAAAAAAAAAGCAATGAAATAACTGTGAGCATCAGTGTGTTTATGCCTATGGAACGTTTGGAAATGAGAATTTATTACAGGAGCATACCCTTGAGGTATGAGTGTTTGACATTGGTCTACCCAAACTGCTTCTTGGAGGCACCAAAGTTGGTTGGTGTAAACCTTCTGATGATGGTAAATGAGGTGTCTCCGGGGGAGTAAGGAGCCTACAACACACAAAAACAATAGTTACAAATCGAGTAGAAAAGATTACAAATGCATGTGCCAACATTGGGAACTATTTGAAGTTGCAGTTTTTCTATGACATTGAATTGCAACTTAGAGTAATCTGAGTCTAACATGAGACTACATGAGAATGTGATTTTGTTGATCTATCACAATAATTAATCTTATGGTATTGGTAACAATCTTATACAATGAACCAAAAGCCTAATTAACTGATTACACACATCTAAATGAACATTATCCAGTGTCTGGTATGATAAAAAGTGACAGAGAATGTTACCAATCATAGTCATGCTTTCCTCCTTCTGTGGATGACAATAGATCATCAATCTCACTTGTGGCCAGTTTTGCTGATTCAAATGAAATTTTCCCCGGTTTCCCTATCAAGAAACAACTAAAGCAGTGATTAGTGACGCTGAATTACAAAGTTACACTCAGCAAAGTTGAGTTTATCAGTGCATGATAAATGGAAGAGAAAGTGTTGAGTAGTGAATGAAGAGAACAAGGAATTGGTTAGGACCTTGGGAAGAATTTGTGTTGGAGAAGGGATGAATGTTGGGAAAACCATTGAAGCTGTGACCTCTTCTGTGATGATGGTGATTCACATTCTTGGTGTTGTTCATGATTCCAACAAAACAGTTCAAGTTTGCATTTCATTCATCCCTCAAAACCAAACTCAGATGTGTTGATATAATAATATGGTATGAGAATATGATGAGTGGTGCTGGTTGGAATTGATTGAGAGAGTGCATTGCAGTGTTGTAGATGGCAAGCAAAAGCATTCACTTGTTTGTACGTCAACACACAAAAACTCAAACACAAACAGAGAGTGAAGGAAGAACTTTGTGATTGAGTTTCTTAACTTTGTTTCATCACACTTCATTCAGTGCTTCTCCCTCAAGTTTAGTTGGCTTCTGTTGTCCATTGGGGTGTGTCAGAAAATGTTCAATGACAAATCATGATCTATTCCTGGACAGACATTGTCACGTGGCCACTTCCTACTGGCCCACGTGTCCACTTCTTTGTTTCATCCTTCTCACTTCATTCACTCATGGCAGTTTTGAAATTGAGTTTGAGACAAACAAATTGGGGTTTATATGTGCCCCCATTGCACATGGTATCATCATATCATTAAAGTTCTTTTTTTTGGAGTTTGTTTTGGACCTTCTCCTTATGCTCATTCATTGCTCATGAATCACTCTTCAAGTACTTCCACACACCTTTCATTTTTAGGTTAAATAAACTTTTTTTATGTTGAAGGTATTAGTAGAAATGGTTAGGTAGTGTTTAATTTTGTTAAATAATCTTTAAATTATGAAATTGTTTTTATTTTTAACAAAGTGATAGGATAATTTATATTTGGTCTAATAAATTTAAGTTAGTTATTATTTTAGTTAATTATAATATTTAAAATTTAGTTTGGTGTATTAATATTTAAAATCTCACTTACTATGCAAATTTTAATATATATATATATATATATATATATATATATATATATATATATAATCGTAAATTTTACCTTATAAAGTTTAATTAGATAAGTTCATATGGATAATATAACATTTTTCATATCAATATATCTATTCATTATTTACGTTAAAAAAAGTTATAAAAGTAGAAGAAAAATAATTACTAGCTCTAAATTTTAACCATAATATGTAATAGACATGAGTTAAAAGTTTTGTATTACTCATTGCACATGATTCATGTCATCACAAACATTACCTTTTTCCAACCATAGTTTCTTTAAGTGTAATATTTGGTTATGTAAAGTGAAGGAGACTTTTAACCCACTTCCAAGGCATTGTATTATCATTGTTTGGGGTTGTCTTTTCCTTAAGATTGGGTATTAATTGATGAAGCAACCATGAAAGCTTTCAAACTCAGTTAAGCTCCTTAAGTTACACTCTCTCTCTACCATTCAAACATTATTACATGATCATGCACATAAAATTGGTTTTAGTTCCACACACAAAATTTAACTTTAACTTTAAATTTTCATGATAGTTTTTTTTGTCTATGATAATCTTAAAATTTAATGTATAAAAAAATGTATTTAATTTCATAAATCAATAACAACCGGAAATTTAAATCAAATTATAGTGTTTATTAGAATGAAAAATACGTACAAGATCAAATTATGATCACTATAAAAAAATCATGCGAAAAAATAGAATAAAACTAAAAAATCATCTTATTTTTAAGCGGAAAATATAAATCTATAGTATAAAATTGAATTAGACCCAAATTCGAATGCAACAAAAAGCTTATGGGTCGGGTAAGACCAAAATATAAAGTTCAAAACTGTGCGCGCGAAGTGCAGGGGTCGTGAGATTCAAAACGCAAACACTGCGAAACACGCAAAGCACTGTGACGGACGAGAGCGATGGAGACCCACGGCGTGCGATGGCGAGTGACAGCAACGAGCGGTGGTGAGACGGCGACAGATTGTGAGCAATGGTGACACGAGACGAAGCACGTGACAGTGAGATGTATTCGCAACATAGTAAGGAAGCAAAAGCCAAGAAACAAGAAACCATGTTTGAAACCCAATCTGGTGAGTGAGCTCTAAAACGATTTCCTTTGCGAAAAATAAAATTTTTCTTGGAATTCGCCAAATCGGAACCAGTGAGTTTGATAATCATGGTCATAACACTCTTCTTTTTGGCCCTCAATACTAAAATGTATCCATGAACTGAAGTACACTATTTATGAAATTTGTCTTAATACTTATTTACAAACCACTAATGGTTCTTGGCTTTCAAGAACTCTGTCTAGTATTTTTTTTCATTTATTTCTGATCATGTCCTCTTGGAAAAGAATGTCACTTACATTTATATACTAAATTTTTAACTACAGGCTTTGAGATCCATTATGTATATGACATAGTTGTTCCACACCAGTTTTAGAAGGGTAGTGGGGGTGGGATGTTAGGTGGGTTTTGGAGCATCAGATAAATCCTTAAATCTTGTCTTGTTTTTCTTGGTAGTACATACTTCTTGTTAGAAAAATAATGTAGAGATACATGTTCTCTGTGTGTGAGATGTGAATTCTATTGGCAGTTTAATGGTGGTGCTGTGTAGGACACTTTTTATGTATTTAAAGCCCTGGTTTCTTCTATTATGTGTGTGTTAGATATTAAAACTCAGGGGCACAAAATGAAAGGCCAAGGCTGTCTGTGTGTTGAGATACATAGAAGGATAATTGTTATAGATGCATGTCTACAAGTTTGTCCAAAATTTATAGGCTAAAATACTCTCTTGCTTCATGTTTTTATTGAAAAATCTCAAATAGGTCCTAAGATTTTTTTAGTCTCCATATTTTCTAAAATGTGTAACAAAAGAACCAGGACGAGACCTTCCTGCAGAAACATGTCTATCAGAAGGCAGTGTTGTTCTGAGGTTTGGTGGTGTTTCAAGAGGAAAATCAGGTGGAACTATTGGCTTGCATGCAACACGTCTGGCTGAAGGTAATTCAGGCGGCAGAGAATGGCGGCAAGAGGGAGTAGAGGGCCATGAAGGAGACCTTGAAGTGGCAGATGGTGAATGGAAGTTTGCAGCAATGGATGATGATGACCTTGAAGTGGATGGCCTTGAACCTTGTGATGTTCGGGTTTTGTTGGTTTCATTTGATGGTGATGAGTTTGTAGAACTGGGAAGTGAGCGTGGTAAAAGTGTTCTTGGTGTTGCAGTTTGGCGTGAGGTTGGAGTGGAAGGTCCTGCTGCAGATGGAGAACGAGTTATGGGAGAAGATGGTCTTGTGGTAAGGATAGAGGAGGATCTGCTTGGACTGCGAGTCACTGAACCAGTTCTTGCTGGTTTTGAGTGAGAGTGAGTGTTCTCTGGTTTTTGTGAGACTGAAAGCTGAAAGATATGAACTGTTAGAAGAATTATGTTGTGTTCATATAATGTTAGAATACCGGTTTGTCTTTCAAAGATGTTGAAAGAAACAGGAAGTGGATATAGAATTCGGAAGGAGCCAACTTTACTTTCTTATCTTCTCCTATAAACGTTTGCTGGAATGGTTATCAAGTAATTATCACAAGTGATGCATTGTCCGGTTCTTTTGAGAGATCGAGTGTGCTTGAATTTAATTTTTATAGTTGAAAGCAAACATAAATTGAATGATATCAAATTGGAATGCAGTCGAAGTTACTCAAAGGCATGTACAAGCTGCAGTAAGTAATGAGCATGACACTAACAAAAAGTTTGAGATCACTTGTGAGAACAAGATTGCCAAAATTTACTGCAGAGTAAGCTAGACTCCTTACTGGTTCATTTAGTTTTATTGGCTTAAACTATTACTCTTCGACATATGCCTATGATGCACCTCAACTACGCAATGCCAACCTTAGCTACTTAACTGATTCTCGTCATTGAGCTCAACTTATGTGCTTTCTTTTCAAAGATATCACCTTCAATTTCACTAATTATTTTCAGTTATATATGACCTTCAATTTTACTAATTATAGTTGGAAATAATTGGTTAATTATTTATTACTTTTGTGAAATTCTTAATCAATTAATTAACCTCCTCAATTGTTTATGTATGTATGATGATGGTTCATGACAGTGGTGACCACTTACTGGAAGTGAGGCTTGGATTCGATCTCTGGGATATAAGATTGTGGATGAATGGAGACCATGGAACTCAAACGACCAAGCTGCTGGGTATGCATTTATTAACCTAATTAACAAAGTTCCTCAATTAACTATGATCCAGAATAATAAATATGAACGTATAATTAACATAAACTATGTTCAATTATTTGAAATGGCATTACATAGGTACTTGCAAGAGTACGAGAACAACCACACATTCCCAACCATCAATGTAAGTCAACATAATTACCACTTATTAAGAATCAATTTTCAAAAGGCTATTATTAACTATTTTGTTTTATTTCTTTAGATGTAATTCTGAAATGAAATTACTTTTGATAAGTTTAAACTCATTTAACTATTAATTAACTCAAGAAACAGATAAATCAACTCTCTTAGACATGGGTTTGGGGCAGGGAGCTGGGCAGACTGTGTTAATTCCAGTTTTACTTAAGTTTGTGATTAATCATACGTGCAGGGAGAGGGAAGTGTAAATGAAGCACATAAACCTGTTTTTCTTGATGAATTTTCGATAGTGGATGAGAACTCCAAAAGGGATGATGAAGATTTGGAAGACTGCGGCATTCCTCCAAACAATTGTTTGTCATGTCTTTCATCTATTGATCAGAGATCATTATGTTTATAGTCCTAATACAAGGAAGAGAGATCCTACAAAACATTCTTCTAAATGGAATGGGAATGCTACTCTATGAGTTCAAGTTCTCGAAACAGAATTCTTATCATTAATGATCCTTGTCACTGAAATGGATTGAAAGCATTGGGATATATATGTTTACGCCAATGCCTTAATAGTTTTTAATTACACGGTTAAAATTTAGACTTGTACATACATATCCACAGGCAGAATTATATTTTGGCTTGGCCTTTATTTTATTGATAAACATTTTTATGGCAGGGAGTAGAAGAAAGAATTTTCTTCGAACCGTGTTGTATATCACCCATTTTGGGTTCATCTATTAGTTCTGATTTAGCTCTGCATTTTGTCATATCTTTAACCTCTGTTATGGAAGAGTAGTTTTTAAATTACAAAAGAAAATATCTTAAATTTCTTGATATCTGGATAGATTTTACAAAAGTAGGCAGAATCCATTAAAAAAGGATTGAAAAAAAAGATTTTGAGTACACTTATCACCAATGGTATTCTCCATCATACTTGTACTAACACTCTTCAGAAAGAATAAGTTGTTGAAAGAAAACATTGTCACATTCTTGAAACTTGGACAATAAATCATACAAAATAAATTTTTTACTTTATATAAGATTGTTGTTTGAGATTTATTTATTTTTTATTAGTAAAAATTAAACATGTCTAAAAATTATAGAATAGTTGATTCGTGCTCAATTAACTAAATCAGATTTATTGATTAACTTGTTAATTAATATACAATCTACCTTTAAATATATTAATTAGTAGTTCATTTAAATATATATTAAATAGTATTTTCATTATTGCTTGAATTTTGATTATGGAGGGTGTGGTTGCTTTTGACCACCTTGTAGTGTGATATGCTTACATAAACCTCTCTTATTATTAACAATAAGAAAGAATTGGTCGAATCCAAGATGATGGTGCCACACAACATGTTAAAATGTCAAACACTTTCTTTCTTAGGAACTTTTTAGGTGTCGTGTCCCTCTATATTCTCCACCCTCATTGGCATAGAGTGAATCCGTTACCCACTAGGAATATAAATCTCCACCATTTTTATTCTAAACCAATGTCAAAGCTTCCAAATAGAGCACTAATATTCCAATACCAACTTTAGTTGGTTGTTGAAGATCATACGAAAAAGAAGACAAGGACTTTTCTCATTAATTACAACCGATTTGGGATATACGCATGATCTATATAATTTGGTCATCATCATTCACAATAATCTTCGTCACATGAAAATTCATTTCTATTGGTTCTTTCTTTTCATTTCTTTCTTATGTTAGTCAACTATAACCACCCATCTTTTTTACCATAAGTGTTGGTTCAAAGAGGTTTATTATTTACCTTAAACTTGGTCAAATTCATCAAAACAAATACACAAATACGTGTTAACCATATTATTAATAACATGGGACGAGTAAGAGGTGTCGGAAATCCTATATTAATCATAGATATAGATATCAGAAATCCTAAACTCTAAACTTTATTTTTACAAGTATCCAATTAAGTTTAAAGTTTACTTTTCTAACACAAGTAACAAAAGAGAGTTGAGTTGGCGTGAAACATTGCACATGTGGCTTCTGACGCTATATCCACTGTCTAAACCAATGGTTGATGTTGTGGATGAAAAAACAATCACAAAATATGTTAACCTTGGAGATATGGAATACGATGAAGACATTACTATGGTGGGTCCGAGGAACCCAAACCCACCATGCTCCACAAAAAGTTTTGCTCTCTGACGCCAACCCCACCCAATCAAATGGAAACATATGTTAGTGTGAACTTGCATATGCATATGCATGCATAATACTTTTCTACACTTCTCTTCCCATGCTCTTTGTCCTTTCTATATAAACACCTATGATAGGTTTATCTTTGCTATCAAATGGGGAGTTGCAATTGCAAGAATCTTTAGCTTTCTTTCTCTTTTTCTTTTCAACTCAGTGCCTTGCTTTTGACTCAGGTGTGGCTAATATTTGGCCAGACATTCTATTTTCAGCTCATGTTAATTCTCCAATCTCTATGCTAACTTTGTATTTAATCATGTTCATTTCTTACTCTAATTACGTTTACATAAGAACTTTTATTATTCCAAAATTATAAAAACGAAGAAGTTAAATTTGAAGATTTTATCAATCCCTTTGATATAATATGGCAAGCGTAGTAAAACACTAGATTCCATTTAGAACACTAAACCCTAAACTCCAATAAAAAATATGAACTCTTCCAAACTTTATATTTTTATAACCTTACCCTGTCTCATTAATAAACACTAAATATCACCATATTATTATTATTATTTATTGTGAAGTAAAATATGATGTTCCTTGCACTTGTCCTACAACCTCAAATTCGTGGTCACATTGCATCTATGTGCATGTATTCATGTGTGTATCACCTTGCACTTCTCCCCTTCACCTAATGTTGGAATCCTGACACACCTGTTCTATACCTAGTGAAATTCCCCTCCCAACACCAAACAATCTAATTTTATTTCTTCTGAATTGACATGGCATATATTCTCTTCTCCAAAATAATCTCATTACATAAACAAGTAATTAATTATTTTGAAGTGCTTTAAAAAAAAAGGAACTTCTTTCTCTCTCTCTCTCTATATATATATATGGTACTGGTGGTGCTTCTGCTGCAAGCCATTATCATGAATAATATTATCTTGTGCGTGCACAAGTGATGTTTGTGGAAAAGCTGAGGAGAATGTGTTGAATGTTGCAGGTATAGTGTGAAAGAGGAAAAAGCACAGTGAGGTGGGTGAATGGCAGAGAGAGCAGTGAGAGAGTTGTTGAGGGTGGTGATGGTGATGATGTTACTGATGTTGGGAGCAGAGACAGAGGCAATGAGCAGCAGAAGGGGCCATAAAAGGGGCAAAGAAGAGTCATCTGGGTCTGGTGAAGAGGATGCAATGAGCTTTTGCTTGAGTTGGAGATTGGCAGTGGAAGCAAACAATGTGGTTGCATGGCCAACAGTGCCACCACAGTGTTCCCAATATGTGGAGACTTACATGTTGAATGGACAGTACGAAAGGGACCTGGATTTGATAGTGGAGGAAATATTGGGATATGTCAACCAAACATTGCTCCCTCCAGACGCCATCGATGCTTGGATTTTGGATGTTGATGACACTTGCCTCTCCAACATCTTCTATTACAAAAGCAAAAACTATGGGTATGTGAAGTGATTCTTTAATCATCTTGAATGAGCTTGAATTAGTTTCATTCAAATTTGTGTTTCTATCAGAACTTTTTTGTTTTCTTGCAAACCAGATATTGGTCTGTCTGAGAAACCAGGTTAATTATTTGCTTCTGTCTTAACTTAACTTTGTAAGCAACCACCCATGAGTGAAAGCATGGATTTTTATTGATTCAAGGGTGGTAAAACAAGAAGTTGGTGTGTGTGCAGGTGTGATCCTTATGACCCATATGCCTTTAGGAAGTGGGCCATGACAGGAAGGTGCCCTGCAATTTCTTCTGTGCTGAGGTTGTTTAGCATTTTAGTGGACAGAGGCTTCAAAGTGTTTTTGCTCACTGGAAGAGATGAAGAGACTCTCGGTGAAGTTACCAAGAACAACTTGCAGAATCAAGGGTTTATTGGCTATGAACGGCTTATTTTGAGGTAAGAGAAATGGAATTTGCATGCATTTGAGAATGTTGAGGTTAACTGAGAAGGTTGTGAAACAAATTGCAGGAGTGCAGCATACAGAGGGAAAAGTGCAGTGAAATATAAATCTGATGTGAGAAAGCAGTTAGAAGAGGAAGGTTACAGAATATGGGGGAATGTGGGAGACCAGTGGAGTGATATTAAGGGAGACTATTTGGGGAACCGTACTTTCAAGCTTCCTAATCCAATGTACTTTGTTCCCTAATCTTACCATAATTATTTTTATATGTTTGAAGATGTGTAATGTAAGATCACCCTCTTTGATCATGTTTGTGACTGCATCAAGTCTTTTGTATAAGTTAGTAATTAATATCTATGGAACCAAGTGTTTATTATGATTTTTTTTTTTCTACTTTTTCGCACTTATCTTTGATATCTTTCTTTTATGATTTTGATTCAAGTTTTATTATTGTTGAATGATTATGGGGAATTACTTTCGAAAGAAAAGAACAATTTGACGGTAGAGGTGCACAAAAAAATTATTTTTTCCTAATTTGATTCATTTTTGTGTCAATTCGATTCATTTCAGATTTATTTTATAAAAAAATTAAATCTATTTAAAATTTATTTTATTTGATATGAATTTCGGTATGATATATATTTTATATATTTTTTGAATTAAATATTCATTCTTTGAATCACATTTTTAAATACGGAAAATCTTAAATATTCAATACAAATTTAGAATGTAATTGTTTAGTTGGATTCAGTTGAAGTTCAAGATGGACTAACCCAGATTGAAGGTCGAGATGAACTAGTTCAGATTAAAAGTCGAAATGAGTCGATCCAAATCAAAGATCGAGACGGGTTAGTCCTGACTGGAATTCAAGAATCGGCCTTGGTCAAAATTCAACTGAGTCAGTCTCGACCGTAGATCGGTTGAGTTCGGTCGAGACCAAAATTTGGTCGTATTCGACTGAGTAGGCCCTAACAGAAATTTGGAAGAATTTGGTTGAGTCAATCCCAGTCGAAATTCGGCCAAGTCGGCGCATCCAAAATTCGGTCGAGTCGGCCTAAGCGAAATTCTGGAAAATTCAATCAGGTCGGCCCCGACAACACAATTTTTAGAAAATTTAATTTAAATTTCTTTCATAAAAAATGGATTATGGATTTTGAACTTGATCCAAATATTTGGATTTGGATTAAAATCTCGATCCAAATATTTTGATATGGATTTAAAAAAAATCAAACTAGTTATACTAAAAAAAATGAATTTGGATCCAAAATTTGATCCAATTATTTCGATTTAAAATGGATCTAGGTTGGATCTTTAAAAGTCCAATCCATGATCACCCCTATTGGACAGGAAACCAATTGAGGTGCACTACCTTTTCTCCCTTACATGACGATCTTCTGATGAGGCACGTACTTATCAGACTTTCTATTTTCTGTTTACTGAGGAATTGTAACACTAAACCAAAAGAACAAATCTAATGCAGTACATCCTTTCATACGTGTTGGGTCTTTAGAGAGGGGCAAAATTCACCGAAAAGACAAAAACCAATAAAACCTAATCCCAATTTAACAATCTTTCTCTCAAGATTGTGTCCTTTCCATATTGAGAAAAACACTTTCAACTACAAATAAGTACTCGTATGAATTGATCACTATTCTAGCCAACTAGTATATTAGGACTGATCCGCTAGAAACATCCAATGTGTCTTTTGTCTCTTGCCCATACCTCGTCTCCCTTATATATATATATA
>Ga0214544_1006558_pt1 | contig 21349 bp, 7 predicted proteins | sample CNSS3metaG_FD_160074 | JGI IMG/M metagenome (GOLD analysis project Ga0214544, IMG submission 160074) | Root nodule microbial communities from cowpea collected in UCLA plant growth center, Los Angeles, California, USA - CNSS3 | ecosystem: Host-associated > Plants > Roots > Nodule | place: USA...
TGTGAATTTTTTTATTTTATTATATATATATATATATATATATATATATATATATATATATATATATATATATATATATATATATATATATATATATAATATGAGTCTTAATAATTTATATAGGGACATGGATATGACAAGGATGAATATTATGGCAGGTATGTGGACAAGTACGAGGTGGATATATACATCCTTATCCTCCATCTCCAATGGAAAAAGTCGAGTATTATTTATACCCATTCAATGGGAAGATTCTCCCTCAAAATGAGAACAAATTCATACAATATCCATTGAGATAATTTTATTTGTCATCCTTAATCACAATAATAATTATGGTATAATTTATACTTAAGAATTTAAAATGATTTTTTTATTTATTTTAAACTTCAATTATATGATTACTTGAGTTAAACTCATTTGGTTAAAATTAATATTTCAGGTAAATTTTATCCTTGATCAACTTGAATGATTATCATCTTAATGTTTTAAGAGAAATTACAATAAAATATAAGATAAAAACAATATGAAAGTGTAGAGAAGCAAAATAGTTATAGTCTCGTCGTGCAAGTTGCAACCTTTTGATAGGCATAATTTGTTGGAAGAGATGGTGAATCACAATTATTGCTTTGTGTAATAATTGAGGTTTTGGGTCACTAGTTTTTTTCCCTTTATTTAGGCATAATTTCAGAATACATTATTAGGCTTTTATTTCTTTTGAATATTACATTACCTTTTTCTTTCTGAGAGATTAGAGTGCATGATATTTTTTTCCATTTTTTATTTTCTATTAAAGTTCCATTCACGTTTTTGCAAAAAAGTACTATTTTTTTATCTGTTAACAGGTCAAGCTACATACAGGCCTGCAACCCATCACAACAAGGTTAGACCCAAGACTTTAAATTTTAAAAAAAAATTGTCTAATAAAATAAAACCATTTTCTTAGAAAATAATAATTTAGAAAGAGTAGAGAGTATAATTTGAACGCAGTGAGAACGCGAAGAATATATTTTTTTTGCATCATTATTTAATTATAGATGGTAATGTTGTAAAAATCATTTTAAAACTCATATATAACTTACTTTTTTTTATTTTTTTATTGATGGTTCAATTTTTAAGTGTTTTTTTCGTGTGATACCGACAATGTTCAAATATTAAAGGGTTAAATATGATTTTGTCCTCAAAATTTTAATCAAATTTAAAATTAGTCTCTCTTATAAATTTTGAATCAATTTAGTTTATCAATTATGTATAAATGTGTGGATTTAGTTCTTTTAACTATATTTTATTAAGTTTATATGATGTTTCAAACACATTTCATTGTAGTATTTTAGTTTACACTATTTGACACATTTTCACTTCAATGTTAATTGAGAAACACATTTGAAACGTCAAATAAACTTAAAAAATATTATTTTAAAAGACTAAATTCACTCATTTATAAATATAAGTGATTAGATTGGTTCAAGGCTTCCAAAATGAACTAATTCAAATTTTCATTAAAAATTGAAGGATTAAAAAGATATTTAACTCAATATTAAAATCTAAACCACATGGTTCTAACAATTAAAAGCCTTGGCATATCTTTTCTATACATTTATTAAAGAAATCGCTGTGATGGATAAATGAGAAAGACATTATAAAATGTTAGTATAAAAAAATTTTACACTATCACCTAGTTACAAAATGTTATGCAGTTTATATCTATTATTTTTTACAATAATTACCTTCAAAGTCGTTTAACAAATTATTTATGATTAAATAAAAAATTTAAATTATTTTATATTATTATTAAAGTAAATTTAAATATATATTTTTCAATTTCAATAATAAGAATATAAGATTTGTTGTCTTTCAAGCTAAAACCCATAAGAATAGTTCATGATTTTAGGATAGTCAATCCTTACACTTACATTGTAGTATTCAAATGATGACATGTTATATCAAACATTAAAAAAACATTGTGTTTTGAAGTTTTGTAACTTGTTAAAAGAGAATCGTTGTCACTTATATTAATTATACTGAGACTAACACTCCCTGATTAATGTAGTTAATGATGACATGAAAGTCATCGAAAAACATCACAATTTTATTATTCAACATTATTTCAATCAATGCAATAAAAGTCACTTTTCGTTTAACACAATATCATTTTATATTGACCATAATTTTTCATGTTTGGAAGTGTTAAAATAATTGAGTAAGATCACTAGAAAAATTATAAATCTGGTCACCTAATTACTGAAAAATCAAATAACAAATACCCAGTCCAATTAATGAAACAGAAACTCAATTAAAAAACTAAAAATATTCAAATTTATGATCTCCATAAAAACTCAATTAAAAATATTCACATTTATGAAGAACTTATAACTTAATTAAGTCAAACTAAAAATAAAGATTTTAAATATTATAAGATGATTTTTTAAGCACTAAAATTAAAATCAACACATTATATACCAATTAAAAAACAAATTTAAATCTTAAATTACATTGTATTCACTAAAATGTTACATAGGGTTGGAGAAACATGCAGTAGAGGAGGAGTCTGATTATATGTATTCATTTATTTATATACACATATGTAAGGAATAAAGTGTGAACACAACATATACATGTTTTGCTTAGATGTTTATGTACCATCAGCAGTGTTGGAAATGTAATTGATTTGTGTTCATAATGAAAAAACAAGTTATACTAATCATGTGTTTGTTAATTTTTCTTATTTTTTTCATGAATTTTTTACTTTTACGTTTCCTTATATTTGGAAGAGTGAAAATGTTCAGATATTGAATCATATATTTAGACCTAGTTTTCCACAATGAAGGAATGGAGGCTATAATAATTTCTCTAGATATTTCCATTTGATCATAGAACATATACAATATAATTTGACATTTTTAAATACTTTGACTACTTCAATCACTATTTAAACTCTATGACATCTCAGTTTCAGGATCTTTTTACAATCTTTGATCCTATGAACCGATCATAAAACTAATTTTTAAGTCCTTAATCTTTGATTCTATGAACCAATTTTATAATTGATATTTAATCTGAAGCTTGGACACGTTTAATGATTTTTATTGCCTTGTTTTCTTTCCCACGTTATTTTGAACTAAAATGGTACGACTTCAAATGTGCTAAACTGAAATCGTCTCGTATTCTCATGACGTACCTTCCACACAATTTTTGATGAAAAGTGCACTAATGTTGTAATTACGGTTTGAAATTACCCTAACATGGTAAAAAAAACCTAAAACATTTCCTTTCACATGATTCTTGGTAGGTGTTTGCTTCATGCATCCCCTTATTTGTTACTTGCACCCCATGAGTTTTGAAATAACCGTTTTACCCTCTTGAACTTATGTTTGGAATGATCTTCTCCTTTCCCACAATGTTATTCCACTGTTGATTTTTCACTGGGGCTTGGAAGAAAAAGAAGTTCGACAATGAGTGGTGTTGATGATGTTTTGAAGTAATGATGTAACTTGTCAGGAAAGGGATCCGATCGGAGCCAAGGAGGGAACCAACCCAGGACCGCCAGCACAACAAGGAAAGGGGCTCCGAGAAGTAAGCACCTCATCACGGAAGATTCAATAGAATTATCTGGTGCTTGAATGCATATGATGCCGTTTTATGCTGAACTTTATGTTTTATGTTTTATTTGTTGTTGATTTATGATTCTGTGTGAGTTGTTGCTTGAGTGCTTGAAAGCATAATCCCACGGTCACCCTCATTAATAACGCTCATCAAACTTCCCACACTCAACACCAACACTTTCATCACCCTTCAACCTCCGACACCAACCACGACTCAACCAATACAGCTTCATATTCTGCATTCTTCTCCGCCAATAAAACACTCCAGACCGTGAATGGGTGAGTGTTGGCGCACGCAGAGGAAGAAACCCCTAGGGTTTTACGTTCTAGGAGTTATTCTGGCGTTGGGCTTAAATCTGGTTCTATCAACTTCGTGCACTAGGCCATGTTTTGTTTCCTTTGTGCACCCCCAATGTTTGTTTATCTCGTACTTCTCCTGTGTTTGTTGTGTTTGGGCTGTTTTCTGTTTTTGAGTTTTCTCATTGCACCCCTAAATTTATTGTATACACTTTTCTTCCTTACTCATTGCACCCCACTCACTACATCATAGAACTAATCTCTAAGCCTTTAAACCGAAGCTTGGACACGCCTAATGACTTTTGTTGGCTGTTTTGTTTTCCATGTTATTTTGAAATAATGTTCTTCAAGCTCCTGGTTAAGTTGAAGAATGACGTGGTTTTGTGAAATAGAATTATTATGGAATTATGATTTCAGAAATGTGTAGTAATTCATGAGAATGATTTCTTGATTTTACTTCTATTTTTCCATCAAAGCATTCTTCTAGAACAAGACTTGTAGACTGTTACATGTCTGTGGTTGTTATAAAATAAAATACTTGTTCATTTTTTCTTGCTTGCCTTTAAGCATGCTGATTGACTTTAAGCCATGCACTGTGAAGTTGTTGTTCACTAAAATATTAATAAATTTAATGATAAAATTTTAAGAAACAGTATACTATCAATGGTAGCAAGTTTTTATTTTAACCTTTAAAAGTGGTGTTATTCGGTTGCAGAACTTAACTCACAGTCCAGTTTTTTCTCTCAAATAAAGCAAGATAGTGATGCCGGGAGAGGGACTCAATGCTCCCTTTGAACCAAACTCACGGGATTGTTCCCCGTGGGTATCTTTCGTATATGTACTCCCTCTACCCCTCCACGTTGCTCCAGAAAGTTAGAGAGAAAGAGCAACAAAGTAATAATAATATTGCAGTTTATTTTTGTAGGATAGGATAATACTAACAACATAACAGAGAGAGAGTGAGAGTTGTTGGAGTGAGTGGGATGTAAAGGGAAGGGGAATTCAGCGGTCTTTTTTTTTTTTTTTCATTCAAGATCAGGTAAGAAGGTGTTGTCTTGGGCATTGGAGGTTTTCCCTATGATTATTGTCCCTTTTCTCATAGGATTTTACCATTGTGCTTTGGCTGTATTTCTTATCTCTTTACTCAAGGGTGAGGTTTTAAAGTTTTTAGCAACTATTTTAATGTTTTTCGTTATAGTCTCTGCTAACTTTCTCTCACCATTTTTTGTCCTCTAATGCAGTTCTTCACGAGGTCCTGTTAAAGTTTTTAGCAACTATTTTACACTTTACACTCTCTCTTCTGCACTAAACTCCACTTTCTTTGTCCCTCCACTTTTAAGACCAAGATTTTTTCATTTTGGTTTTCAGTTTTTTCTTTTACACACTGTCCCTGGTGTATTGAAACAACATTTGGCTTCACTTGGTTGTCACAGGTTGGACATGTTTGCTTTTAAATAAATGGACGTCTTTTTCGTCTTTAAATGTCAAAAGATATGGATTGTCAGTGGGGATAATTTGGTACCTGAATCTGTTATCGGTATAAACTGAGTCATACTTTTCTTTCCAGAGTTATAGCTTCATAGGTTGAATATTGACGTCTTTGATCAGAACCAGAATTTTGGTCCTTGCTTACTAATTGCATGTATGCACTTGTGGAATTTGTAGTTCTTACTGATTGGAAAAGGCTTGGTTGTTGAGGTTTGTGATTTTTGTCTAAGACACTTTGAAATTACAGATCTTGGAGGCAAAGACAGAGATTTGAGCATTAGAGATCGTAGAACAACCTAGACCTAAGAGAGCAGACAAGCAGGTAAGTGATCACTGTTCTTCATCTATATTTTCTTAATTCTTATTTACATGATTTTTCTTTTTAGCATTATTTTTACATGATCGAGTACATACTTGTTACGTGTTTTTTAGAAAATAAAGCAAATATCAAGTTCCACAAAATTTATCTTTAAAATTTGATTTCTTGATAGCGATACTTGCTTGATATTTTATTTCTCTCCAATTTGAAAATAGATTATTCTTTAATATTGTTGTAATAAAAAATATGAAGAGTAACCTATATTAATCTAATTCCATGGATTTTTAGAAAATAATCAATAGCATTTTTTCACTGGACAACATTAAACAAGGAAATTTGGTTCTTATTGTCATTGTGTTGTTCACGTGGTTTGATAGCCATAGGTTTTCTAAAAGGCACAAGTTCAACAACTCTATTAGTAAATTACGGGTAAAACCCGACACCCATTGCTCGATTGCACGGCTTCCAATCGTGGGCGCACATAACGGTGAGTTGCTGCAGTGATTAGTGATTGCGAAGATGGAGAGAGAACGGTGATTGCTAAGACAGTTAATTCATTAATTTACTAATGCATATTCAACTTCGTCGTTTCGTTGATTTTCTCCGTTTACAACAGCATCGGATAGATGAAAGTGAAACTCTCTTATTTTGAATTTTGCTGCAGAGGAAATGCTTAATTGGTTAAGCCGGCGATGTTTATGCACCATTGCGCCACGCCCATGGCTTTTCGTGGGGTTGGGCAATCCTGGTGACAAGTACAAAGGAACTCGCCACAATGTACCTTTTTCCCTTTCCCTTTCCATTTTTTTTTCTTTTTTGTGCTTCCGCTTCTACAGCTCTGTTAGTAGTTTGTTTTGGTAGTTACAAGTTTTAGTCATCTGTCTTTAACTTGCATTAGAAGTGTTCTGCAGTGTTAGGAGACATAATCAGCATCTGATTTTGCATTTTCTTGATGAATTTCCAAAATACGTTTTTGTCTAAATCAGGTCGGCTTTGAGATGATTGATGCATTTGCTGAGTCGCAGGGGATTCCTATGAACACTGTCCATTCCAAAGCCATTTTCGGAAAAGGTTTGCCTGCTGCCTTGCTTAGATACTTCTATTTTCTGTTTTTCTCTCGATGTTTGTTGTATTCATGAATTTTTGCGCAAGTTGGTTTGTTGCAGGTTTTGTTGGTGAAGTTCCTGTCTTCCTTGCAAAGCCTCAGACTTACATGAATCTGATTGGTGAATCGGTAAGGAGACTGAATGTGCTATTTTTTTTTTTTTTTCTCTTAAGCATGTGTGGATATTTAACTTTAGATTGTGCAAGTTGTGCTGTCTATATAGCTTGTCACTTGCCACTCCCAAAAATTTATTAACCAGGAGTTCCTTTAATCGCTTAAGCTTATAGTCTACTTTGAAGGCTAGCTTTTCTAATCTGCACATTGAAATTTACTCTTATTGGTTGGCATTGTTGTGAAGTTATATGTACTATAAAAATTGTAACAGTTAAAAGATTGAAATTATTTAAGTTTAATATTACGACAACAGGGATAGGAAAATCTTGAAATTGACAATGGCTGCTAAAAGAATAACAGTATTTTCGGCAGTTTGAGCTCTGACAGAGTGGATGGTGTTTAATTCCTTAGTTTCTTCTCATTTTGAATATTGGGTGTTTAGAAGAGCTTATACTGAGCTAATTTTAACGTGACTTATGAATTACTTATGAGTCCCTTTAGCTTATTTCAATTAGTTTCAAGGTGAATATAAACATAATCTCTTCTTATTTTAGTATGCTTATTATATGGGCTCTTATGTTATATTAGTCTTGAATAAAAACTTATTCTTCTTATCCAAATGCACCTATAATATTTCTAGACTGTTAGAGCCTAGCATATTGAAAACTAGGAAGTTGTAGCAAGTTTTGCGGTCATGCTGGCAATCTTGAAATCAAAAGTTCCTCTTGGTGAACCATGATTATTTGATGACATATTGACATTTGTAACCTTGTAAGTTTTGAATTGAACAGAGTACTTTGATTGTCTGGTATTATATGGCAATCAAAAAGAATTTTAAATATAAGAACTGTGAATCCAAGTTAATAGTTGGAAAGCCACCTTACCTGTGATCGATCTTGGGCTAGAAAAGGTTACCTACTGAGGGGTTGACCAGAAATACCGAGTTAAACATCATAGAGTACAACCATTGGGATGTAGGTCTTATGCGGTTGAGTCTCATCGATTAGAGGTATGACTTAATAGAGCCTATTGTTAGAATAGGTAAACTTGTTTGTACATCTATGATTTAAGGCTGTTTTGTCAGGGAAGCCATGTAAAAAGAAATAAACTGTTTCAGCTACAACTTGATCTCTTTTATTCCCTCAACCTTTCTGATTCATCTTTCACATTTTGCTCTTCAAGAATTGTGTCTTAACTCTTCATTATCTTGTGTTGTTTTTGCTTGCAAGAATGATGCTACGCTTCACCTAAGTTGGTTGCCTTCGCCACAAACACTTTACCTTTGCTTCTTCATTTAGTTTTGGCTTGATTTCTTATTTCTTCACCGACTGTTGCACCATTTGCTTGAGCTTGGATTATTGTTGGTCCTCTCTTTCAAGAACACTGTGGAAGTCTGCATTTCTTTGATGCAAGTTTCCATCTCATTTCTCTTCTTGCTTTAAGGTAGTCAATCTTTCAAAGACACGGTTACCACAAGTATCTTCAAATCTTTTGATCAAATCTGTAGAAAAGGATTCCCAATTTGAATTTGGGTTCATTTGGCACCAAGAATTTCGAACCATTGCATGACCATACCCTTCATGCCCATGAGTGCATATTGCAGCTTATGGAATGAATGAATTTCTTGTACCTCAGAATTTTTCAGCCCTAGCAATCAACCAATTGGGTCTGCCCCTATAGATGCTGGCAGCTCCTCCTTGTCCAAATTTGCACTTCATCTCCAACACTGCCTGTCCCTTGAAGATCCAGCAATTTGTAAGAATTACAAAAAGAAAAGAAAGAGGGATTTTTTATTGAATAGGATGAAAAGAACAAGAAATAGGAGAACTCTCTCACCTCCAAGGTTTGCCCTTCACAAAGGATTTCTCCTTTCATAAAGTGTCAAAATTTAATCTCCAAATGAACATATATAAATACATGCATTTATTTAACTTATTAACTCCCTAACCAGTAATATCCTACCTGTATTAACTAACTATCACTTTCTCATAATCCTAACAGGTTGATGTTTAGGTTACATACGAAATCTTATTCTTATTATCAATTTATGTCATTCATGACTCTTCATTTTACTGCAGACAGGACCACTGGCTGCTTATTATAAGCTACCTCTAAATCAGGTGCTTGTGGTTAGTTATTCTGTATCCCAGTCCATTTCTTTAAAGTATCAGTGACAGGTGTGGTATTCTTTATTTACTCATCTATTTTTGGTTGCAGTTCCATGATGACATGACCTTGCCATGTGGGGTGCTTCGTCTTTATGACAAAGGGGGTCATGGAAGCCACAAAGGGTACAATACTAAATGATAATTCTGAAGTAAAATTAACACTATCTGTTTGACATTGACCGTAAGAAATTTGTTACTAATTGAAGTACCTCCCTAGAGTTATTATGGTGTTTATTATGCATCACTAGATTATGTAACTCACTAATTTCCCATCCCAATAGTTATCTATGTTGAAATTAACATGTATATGTTATTGGAATCATAATCAAATTCACATAACTTCGGAAGCCGGTTCTACGTTTTGTTATAATGAAAAAATAGATGGAGTAAGCCAAATTACATAAAACTGTGGTACATCAACATTACTGTGAATGGCTGTGCAATTTCATAAAACAATTTGGATATCTTAAGAGTCCTGATTAGGTTGCATCTTGCTTTGTGTGGCAAAAAACCCATGACCTATAAACTTTTCCCTCTCGATTAGATATTGATAGGAAATCAATATGGATTGAAAAAGAAAAAAACTGATACATATGTATTGAAGGATTCCCTTGCAACCAGAGGAGGAATCCTCTGTTATAGAAAACAAATGACATGAATGGAGTGAGGTCCTTAGAAGATGCCAAATAGGAATTAGAGCAAAATAAAAATGTTAATTCCCGGTGACTGAGAAATGACAAGTTCCTCAGACTAACAACCCAACACGATGCTTCATAAATTCCCTCATTTCCTCGTCCCTTTATTTGTTCGCACATCAAACTAAAAAATCGTTCTCTTTCCGTGTTTGATTTCTGGCTTCCGCATTCTGTCCTACATGCCACCTGTTCAATTTGTTATTCCTCTCTCTTCTCCTCATGGTTTCTCTCATGTCATGTTTTTCCCTTTCCTCTCATATACTACCAGGCCTCGATTCTCAGGTCCACGCTCCTTTCATTCACTTCCTTACCCCTCGATTGCATAATGGGCCTATATCATACATAGTATAGTCCTTCCTAATGGTTCATCCTTTTCATTAATTCTTTCATGCAACTTTGTTTAGTTTTTCACAATCTTGTGCTTGTTCTGCTGTAACATGTTGATAATAATATGTTTTGAATGTTGCCCAATTTAATTGTTGCCTAATCAATCATTTTGCAATCCTTGTTCTCTTCCAAGTCCATTTGTTTCTCAACAACATTAACTTGCTATCCAAGTTTTCCATTTTTTTTTGTTCTGCAACATCTCCCTCAACACCTCTGCAACCACCCTCAACATCTCCACAATCAAGTTCACCTACTCCCTTTGTCCTAAGATGCTCCTCCTGACCCACCAAACGTAATGTTCATCTTGCCGGCTAACATATGTGAAGTTGAGACGAATATTAAAATGAAATTTGGGAACCAAGAGGACATCGTGAAGGACAAAATTTGGAGAAAAAATAACTATTCCAGAAATGTAAGCAGTGACAATGTCAACACGTGCCACGATTGATAGTTGGTTCCATCAAAGACAGGAGTAATAGACACAGAGGAAGGACCATCACTAGGATGGATGAAATAAGGACTGGAAGGGTTGAGCGATGGATCGTCTTTCTTTGGACTGGAGGGTGGAGGGAGTTGTTGAAGATAGGGGAGGACAGCAGGCAGAGCTCCAGGAAGGAGCTCTGATACCATAAAACAAATAAGAACAAGGGAGAAGATATTTGGAATACTGAGGTAATGATTTGGAATTCAAGTCACATTTCAGCCAAAATACAACGTTATATACACGTTTTTGCCTAACCAATTTACATCTCATACTATTCTACAATCTTCTCCAGGGTTATAACAGAAAAAGGTTACATACAGAGATATTTACAAGAATTATAATGGGCCGAGGACAATTGGGCTGTATGGGTTTGGGCTATTACTTATTTACTGTGTAAGTTTGGATGTTGAGATAGCAGTTGACACTGGAAAATTTTGGTTCTGACAGTCAGGGTTGTTAGTTGTATTTACAGCTTCGTCTTTTGGTCCTTCACCTTCCTTCTTCTCACCAGCCTGCTGTAAGTTTTGTGCCCGTACCTAAATTATCAAAATTGTGTTCCAGTTCATCTGGAAAATTTTCATGACCTTTATTGTTGCTATCCATTTGGTTTCTGAAACTATGGAAGTGTCTTCTTTGTCCAATTAAAGTATTTTAGAAACTAATGACTGCAAGGTTAGATTGTTTCAGTTCTATTCCTGATTTGTGTTTTGATATCCAAGCTTCAATGCACCCATGAGGAGTTATCCTCGACACCAGTTGTGGTTATTTGGAATCTAAATGGTAGGAAAATGCATATCAGTGAGAAAATATTTTATATCAAGAACTTTGTTACTCGAAGAAACTTCTATCCGCTCTAAACTAGTGGCTGACTAACTTTCCGTAAACAAACAGTCTATTAGTACTTTGTATGGAAACCTAATCACATAGTTTTTCTTCATCATTCATAGTGGATATATAGTTTCACCATTGTTAATTACATTTTCACTTCTCAATGGGCCATATGTTGTCATATCTGTAATAGTTCATGGTTTTCGGTAAAAAGGAAAATAGTTTTTTGGCGAAGCTGAAATAAAGGTATTTATAATTCAATAATATTGTTTAAAGGATAAGTGGTGATGGAAATTGAGTTCATGAAACCTTCTCAGCTCTGATTTTTTCTTGTTGAGTGCTTCTTGACTCAAGTAATGCTACTCATCCTACTTCCTCCTTGCTTCTAACCGACAGACTAAAGAGTGTGATCTATCACTTCAGAGGAAATAGAGAATTTCCCAGACTGAGAATAGGTTGGTGCTTTTCTTGCAAATCTTTTATTGTTTCCCTAGTTCACTTTATTGCTGTCATTTTTATTTTCAATTTGCTTTGTCATAGGAATTGGAAGTCCTCCTGGGCAAATGGATCCTAAAGCATTTTTGCTTCAAAAGTTTAATTTAACAGCTAGACAACGAGTAAGTTCTTCCTTAACTGCTAAATACACTTTTGGTTTCTCATGTAATGGTTCTCATGATTCAAATTGCAATGGTGCACCTCATGTTTTGTATGAAGTACGTAACTTGAATCCAATTATCAATGTCAATGTCATAAAAACGTGCTAATAGTTTTATAATACACCATTGGGTGGCTTTATAAAAATGAGTGTACTGATCCTGAAAGTTTTAGGGCAAAAGTTTTATAATAGAGCCATAGTTGTTAAAACCATGTGATATGTGTAGAGGCAGTAGAGAACTACCCTGGGTGACACTACCCCATTTATATACTAAAGCAAATTTCTTGTGGTAAGCTTGTGGAAATTGCTTTTGCATATTTTTCACATCGTAGTATATGCACCGATTAAAACGGGCCAAGTTACAAAAATCTTCATCTCAATGTATCTGGCTTTTCTCGTTGAACAGATTGACGAGGCTTTGCAAGAGGGAGTTGATGCCTTGAAGCTCCTTTTATCTAAAGGTTTTACAGAGAGTGCAAAAAGATTCAACAAAGAACAAAAGTATAAGCACTTGAGAGTGCAAAACTTACCAGTTTGAAAGGATTCCCTTTTTCTCTTTAGGTTGCAATACATGTGTACAACTTAGTGATTGAAAATTGCCAGAATTTTGTAACATTCCATATATATGTGTATAAATCTTTCTATCTTGATTTGCTTTAATTTGGATATTGTCTCTGTGATGTGCAAAGTGAAAAGTTTATTACACTGGTGGGATAACTTAAAACGTATTAAAGTATTGCCACATTGTTATTCAACACGTTCATTTTGTTAATCGTAATCTTAGACGCGCTATTAACCATGGAGTAGGTAGGGAAATTTGACATAAACAGGTCAAATTATTTTTTGTTGAAAAGTTATTAAGACATCTTCCATACATTAGTTTATATATACCTTAACTCTAGCTTGGAAAAAAAAATAGATTTTGTTATTAAGGTCGAAAAGGTTCATCTAAACTCGTTAAAAAAATAATTTTTCAAACTTCAACAATATTGGACTTGGTTGCAACCAGAAAATTGCAGATTAGGAACCTAACTTCTACTTCCTGTCCACTACCTACGTATGTGGCTTGATATACAGGTTAGTTAGAAGGTACAAATACTTGGATAAGAACAAGAAAAAAAATTGAGAGGATTGAACCTCTATCATAATAATCAATAAGACTTGAGTTTTAAAGTGTTGAATAATTTGGTTGGTAAACCATCACGAGTCATGTTACTTGATTTATGAATTATCTTTAACTAATTTCTTCTGATTCTTTTATCTTGACTTTTCGGGAGTTAACACCCTTTGATATTAAGTTCATGTTTACACATTTGATTTGATGTTTTCCATAGCTAATTTAATTTTAAAAAAGCCATAAATTATACGGCTAAATATTAATCGAATTTATCATGTGAAATAAAAAAAAAGTGTTCAATCACGTTAATTTTTTCAAAATTGAACCTTGCATCGATCCAACAGGTTTCATTTCATACGCTCCATGTTTTGATTATCACACAACACAACATTATGGGCCGAATACGACAGTGAAGGATTTACAGTAGCAGCCAGCTGTTCTGAGATCCAACCATGTCGATTCTGAAATTTTCAGAAACAGGTTTTCAACAATGTGCCGAGTAGAAAAATTTGCATGTGCTCCATCCATCCACGTCCCAGAGGGACCTTATAAACAAAATAATTGACAGATTTGATTTTCCGTAGTACCATATGCTTCCCTTGTACCATATTCACACTTCATATTTAATGTATTTATGTTTTAGGAATGCTTCATTTATGATCAACCAAAATAAATGAAAAAACCCACTATTCTTTTCTTTATTTACTTTCAAAACAAGTAGATGGCATTACATGTTCTCTCAGATACACCATGCTCATTCTTAGCCCTTTTCTACTTTTTCTTCTCTTTCAAAATTTACGCTGTTTGATTTATTCAACACGTCTATTTTCAACAGCTACATTATCATTTTCACAAAACACTTTTTGTATTCAGCTATAAAAACAGTGAAAAGGTCACAGTAATCGAAAAGGGGCAAAAACAAGCATTTTGGTGTTCCGTGAAGTGTTTAGCATTGTAGCAGTTCAAACACCACTATTTGACTGTTGATCTATTTTTTTCCATAGAACAATTAATGTCACCTACAATATTTATGATCCATGAAGGAGGAAAAATATTAATTTTGATTGAAACAACTAACTTTATGGAGTGATTGTATAATAAAGGTGTGTGTATATGTTGATGCAGGCCATGCAATTATGAAAGCTTAATTAATGTAATGGGTAGTGTTATCTGATACCAAATTGGAAATGGTACAATTGGTAGGTGGATTGTGCATGAATCATATATGCATGCCAGCTTGTTCATTTGGTGGTGTCCTTTTATTCATATAGTTGACCCTATCTTCTCTTCTCATCACTTCTTCTCACACTCTTTACCCTTTGCCTACACCTTCTCATTTTCCAACAACCTTTTCCCAGATCTAGGATTAAACTAATGTTTCACTTTGGTCAAATTTCATTGTTCTTTGCTTTCAAATACCTCTTTACTACAACCAAAGCCATGGCATGGAACACATGCTGCCTGCATTATTAATCTAATCACCAAGTTATTTCTACAGCTATAGCTTAGTTGATCACCTAACTATTTCTTAATATATTACTACAAAATATAGTTAAGAAGTAAACTTAAATTTAACTAAATCATATAAAATCGGTTTGTAAGGTGATATTTTACATCCACTTCTATACTATGAAATTGTCTTATCTCTAATCGATACGTGATTTTCAACATATATACAGACAGAGCAAGCAGTATGTAACTGAGGATTTGCTTGAGGCAATGGTTAATTATGGTTAGAAATACACACATCATTGGAGAATTATTGAGGGACATATAATTGGTTCATCATTTATTTAATCCAACCACTGACATAGTGACATGTTTGTGTTTGTTTTAGCTGTAGGTGTTTGCAAAATCATATAACCTGCTCCTTAATTTCATATTTCGCCTACACCACGCATGCATGCTGTGTGCTGCATAATTAAATCCATATATGCTACATTTTCTCCTTCCTTTCTGACGTTAACTCTAATTAATTAAAACTATAATCTTCTTAAGCAATCATTAATCATCTTTCTCTTAATACCCTTTTGTGTCACATGCATATGTTCTGTTCCTCTCCCACACACACACACACAGAAATTCCATACATAAAACCAAGTACACACAAATACACAGTACTGTTGCAATTTGCAATCTGCATATTAATTAGCCTAATTAATACCAATAAATAGCAAGTAGCTAGCATCACATGTTGACTTTCACATGCCAACCACAGTGTGAAAAATTAAAAAGAGTTGTTGAGTAAGTTCTCAAAATTAGGGTTGACCTTAAATGAACACTTGTCAACTCCACTCTGAAAGAAATGGGGCAAAAGTAGAAGAGGTTACAGAATACGTGTTTGTGCTGTGTGGTATCTGAGTGTGTCGAGTGATCGAGATCCTTATTTGTAGCTGTGACACAGAGATCAGAGCAAACAAGTCAAACATGTGTGTTTATTATACACATGTATCTCAAGCACCTTCGTGGCTGCTTCCTCCTTCATGGAAAATTTTATTCAGTTTTTTTGGTTTTTGTTGTGAAGGTGCCAAAACACACACATAATATAAAAGACCAAGTCACCGACTTCTCTCACAAGTATCATGGACCGACTATTCTTCTCAGATATGGTTTGGTGACTGCTCCAATACATATGAAGAACCTTGAAAAAACACACACACAACAAAAGTAATGGAATTCAATTCCTTCTTTCAAATTTACAGTATCTTTTGGTTTGGAGAATTCATTTGCCACCATCAAATACAATTTGAATTTCTTGCTGATTTTTTCTTTTACATTATTTTCTTATTATACTCTCAAAATATATACTTATGATCACTGATTTTAAAATTATTAATATAATTATATTAATATAATATATTTTTAATACTTAATGGTGTATAATATAAAAAAATTAAATAAAAAATTTGAATTTCATGAAATATTACTTATAAAATCACATAATTATTACTCTTTTATACATTAAGAAACAAACTACATTTTCTCTTCTTTTCAAACCTGAAATATATATATATATATATATATATATATATATATATATATATATATATATATATTATTTATATTTATATTCTTTAAATTTGAAAGCATCATATCTTAAATTTTGAAACATTTAAATTCTAAATTTTAAAAATAAATAGGTTTAATCATTTTAATTTGGCTACTTAAATTTTTTTTTTCTGTGTCAAAATGTGTTTTAGATTGGTATCTCAGCTATAATTTGTTAAAGAATACAAACAATTCAAATACTAAACTGTATAATATCATTTGACAAAAAAAAAATTAACACAGTTAATTTATAGTAATTATATCTATTCATTCTTATATTTTAGGGATCAAATTATTTTGTATCAAAATTTGATACATGAGATCAAAATTAAAAATTAAAAATATATTTAACCTGTATTAATACACTAAATTAAATAGTATTAGGTTTTGTATTGGTAAGATGGGGTTATGAATATTTGACGTGTTGAAGGTTGGTAAAATGAAGAGTGGAAAGTGTTAAAAGGAGTAGAGATGAGAAGGAATTGTTTGGTCAAAAAAAATGAAAGAAGAGATGTTAATTTATGTACTTTTTGTTGGACTGTGTTGACAATTGACCCAAAAGTTCTTGCTTGACAAGTATAGAATATTTTGGAGGATGAGTTTTGACAAAAATGGTTTCACTCATAACAAGTGGCACCAAATTCATTAATCAAAAATGGTGCTGCCAACCACTTCACAACAACATTATCTGCTGCCTCATTTACTCCTTCCGCTACTCACTATTCTGTACTGTTATTGAAAAAAAAAACAATATAAAATAAAGATTCATCTATTTGATGTATAAAGATTATATTTTTGTCTTCTTTTAATTTAGAATAATCTTTAGTTGACAAATATCATTTTGTTTATATCAAAGGCTGGGCACTCTTGAGAGTAATATACAACAAAATAAGTTTATGCATTTGCATTGTAAGGTAATTTTATGTGATTACTTAATAATGAATATAATAAACTTATTGAGTTTACAATAAATACCGTTATAAATTACATCAACAATAATATGAGATTAAATTAGTATGTAATATCTATACTTCTATATTCTGTATTGTTAATGGATTATTTCTTTTGGTATATACATTTTTTTTCAATTGTATTATTTTTTTCTAATTATTAAAAAAATAGTTTTAACTTTTATTCTTTCGATTATAAATTTATTGGATTTACATAATTACTCATAATAAAAAAAATTATTTATAATAAAATAATAAATATTATTTTTTATAATTATACGTTTTTCTACTAAATAAAATGTATTGAACTAAAAAAATCATTATATACTTTTTTTAGTGTTAACTAAGTATCGTAAGTGAATGCTGCTAATTTACCAAAGTTCTTCTTTAATAAAAATCACTATAAGTAAGACTCGATAGAATTTGATCAATCATTTTTTTTTTTGAGGTAGAAAATTGAACCAAGAATTATTTTTCTTTATCATTAATCGAATGAGTGTTTAAGACTCAAGATTCTATTTGATCATCAATCCAATCACCATTTATGTTTTTTATGTTTCTTATCAAGGAATAAATGGTTTTACTTTGATGGCTTAGATATCTTGTATTTCTCGAAAAAATAATTATATTGATGGGATTTGGTATAATACTTATGAGATTGATGAGATTCCAATATTTATTCTTAGAATCTATGGATTTGACCCCATAAGCAAGACCACCACCCCATAACATGTTGCTACCAAAAGCAAAACTCTATATTTCTTCTAGAGAATCTCTTAATTGTTCTAAAGTAACTAGAAAAAGATTCTTTAACTAGAAAGAATTCAGTTTAGATGTAGGATACATATCTATAAGTTTTCAAACTCAATCATGTATGATGGAATCATCAAAGATTTTACCTTTTCGAACTCTGTTTGTAACTCACTATAGACTCGATAAACAAAGAGAAGATGTTTACGAACGAGATATGTAACAAGGAGAATGAAAATGATTGAATAAAAGAACTCCTAAACATTTAGCAATCTCATATGTGTCGATATCAATAGTAACTCATTATTTCAACGAGTCAACAATAAGGAAAAGGAAAATGATTGAATAGAAGAACTCATGAAAATGTAGCGATCTCAAATGTATTGATATCAGGACATCCGATACCCACTTTTTTTTTTTTTTTTTTTTTACTTTCGAAAAATCTATTTATGGACTATAGCTTATGGTCATGAGTCCCTTTTTATAGAAAATGTAGATTATAACAATAAATTTAGTTTACTAATTGTAAGAAGTTTAAGTACTCGAATGTATCAACAAACTCATTTCATTCCTTTTGTTAATGGTTCTAACAAAACTCATCTCATTAAAAGGTTTTGGTATCATCGTGGATATTCTATATCCTATCCATATGGAAATCTTTCGTTCAAATTCTTCGATATTCGATAAAAGATATCACTTTCTTTCCATTAATAAAGTTGTTTTTTTTATTACAATTGGAATAGTCTTTTTCCTCCAAAAAAATGGATTTATATTTTTTTTTAAAAAGGAGTCGACAAATTTTCTTGTTCTTGTATAACTTATATGTATGAGAATATGAATCTATCTTTCTTTTTCTACGTAACAAATCTGCACAAATTAGATTTTTTTAGGAACATGTTAGATTTGGTTAGACAATGTGTGGTTGGAAATCAAGGATCACTTTTTTAACAAGATACAAAATGTATCATCAAATTTTCAATATGATTCCGCAATATCTAGTTTCATTCAAGTTAACATACATACAATCTTCCTCATGTATTTTGATTAATTAGATTAGGTTTTTATAAATTCCAATACAAAGATTTTGTACATATATTTTTGGACATTGCTTTAACATGTCATCTAAAAAACATTGTTCCACTAATTCTATAAATTTGTTTGGAATACTATATTATTTAATATCATTAAAAAAATTAAATTGATTAGAATTCCACCGATTAATATATCAAGATTTCAAACTTTTCTTACTATTAATAAATCAAGATTTCATAATTTTCTTAAATAGAAAAAAAACTTAACATGTCATCTAAAAAACATTGTTCCACTAATTCTTTAAATTTGTTTGGACTACTATATTATATAATATCATTAAAAAAATTAAATTGATCAGTATTCCACCGATTAATAAATCAAGATTTCATACTTTTCTTACTATTAATAAATCAAGATTACATAATTTTCTTAAATATAAAGAGATATACAAGAAAAAAAAACTCTAAATGTAAGATATAAAAGGTGAATATTTTTTTTTTCATTTTTCGAGACCTTTTAAAATAAAACTTGAATAGTAGTTTTTTCTCTTTATAAGTTCTACATTTTAATAGTAAAATATTCAACTTTCATCTATAAGAAACTACTTCACTTTACTCGGTTATTTTCTACAAAAAAAATTATTTTATTAATAATGTAAACAAAATTTATAGTTTTATTTAATTATAGATTATTATGTATGTTAAGTTTGTTATTTTAAAATCATTTTAAAAATTATACTATTACGATTTCTTATTTTCAAGTTAATGATGTATATAAATTAGGCTCATATTGACTTAAGAATTAAAAAAAAAAAGTAGTTATAATCTTTGTATACACTTACAATCTCAAGTAATTTTATGATAAATTACATTAAAAATTATACCAATAATAGTCTATGATTAATTAAAAATATAATTCTATTTACTTCATATATATATATATATATATATATATATATAATCATTGAACGGTTTATATTGATGTTATTTTTTTTATCCGATAATATAAAATGAGTATCGAGTTAAAATATCTTATCGAGTGTACTTATAAGTTTCCGTGAGCCTTCTAATATAATCACAAATAAAATAAACCGAAGATATAATAACATATTAATTATATTAACAATGTAAGAAATAAATTTAATTCATAAAATGTTGGGTCTTTTGAGAAAGGATCATCTGGGAGATATAATATCAATGAATACGAGCTCAACCTACATATAAGGGATTGACATTACTCTTAATCTCAAACCTTAAGGAAATAGATTTATGGGTCTTTATCTTATATAGTGCTCTACTTTTTTATTTCTAGCCAACGTGAAATTTAGACTCATACTTAAATTCTTAACGAGTTTTGTTTATATTATTATAAATATCATTTTTATTTTATTTTAGGACTGTTAAATGAAGAGGAAGCTTACATATCCTTTCATACTCTAAAATTATTTTTAAATATTATTGGTTTTGAATTAGCCAAATATAAAAATCATATTTTCGTATATTCAAAAGTTTTAAAAACTAAAAGTTCTGCTATTATCAAAGTTCCCCACTCACCGACGCTACTAAACTCGCCAATCTCTCTGAGCCGTTTGTTCCGATATTAGATACTGAGGTATAGCAAGAAGACTTTTGAACCCTTCCATTATTAATAGTATTGAATTTACAAAAAAATCAAATTAAAAAATAAATGCAAAAAAATATTATCTAGATGAACAAAAAACAAAAAGTATAAAAAATTGAACAATTGTTTTTCTCTTTTAAGTGAATAAAAAATTAAACAACAAAGTTTTCGTCATAACAATCAATGAAAATTATTCATTTATGTAATTTTCGTATTTACACACTTTTCCTATCATTTTATTCCTGTAATGACATCTTTCTTGAAATTTATAAGTGAAGCAAATTATTTAAATATACAAAATATGAGTTTAAGAATAATTTGTTTAATATAAAAAAAATCTAATATAATTGTGATCTATTTTTATCATTTTAAACTTTGCAAACACAAAGATTATGATTATAATTTAAGGATGGAGATGGATTGAATTTTTTAAACTTTAGTCTACATTCCATAAAATACATCGGATATAAATTTTAATTAGATGAACTAAATTTAAATTTTTTCAATCTAATTTAAATTAGATTAAATATAGTTTGAATCACTTTATCAATGTATAATTCATTTGACTCAACTTTTTAGATTGTTTAATATATATATATATATATATATATATATATATATATTTATATATATATCTATATATATATATATATATATATATTTATACATATATAAAAATAAATTATGTTATTG
>Ga0214544_1006561_pt1 | contig 21345 bp, 11 predicted proteins | sample CNSS3metaG_FD_160074 | JGI IMG/M metagenome (GOLD analysis project Ga0214544, IMG submission 160074) | Root nodule microbial communities from cowpea collected in UCLA plant growth center, Los Angeles, California, USA - CNSS3 | ecosystem: Host-associated > Plants > Roots > Nodule | place: USA...
CAAAAAAAAAAAAAAATATATATATATATATATATATATATATATATATATATATATATATATATTCTATGTGATAAGATTGAATGAGTCATGTAAACTGTTAATAAAGGTTTATGTAAAGACTACCAAACAGTTGACAGCAGCAATGTGTACTCTAGAATTGAACTGTAAACCTGTTCAATATTCTAGTAGAGTCTGCAGACAAGAATTTGCATTTGCATCTGAACAAATATGTAAACTTTTATGGACTAAGACTTTAGCTTAAATCTCTAATACATGTTACACACAAGGGAAAATTCAGAAATTTAATCTATTTGCTATTTATTTTTGCTAAAATTAAGTTTGTTAAAACATAGAAATACTTGTAAATTTCTGTAAATATAAAATCAAATTAAAAAAATAAGGAAACTATAGATTAAATATATAAACAACTATATGTGTCAAATGGAGGCACCGAACTAAGTGTCCCAAGGGAGCCATACGGTGGGAAAATGGCACCATCCGACCTTGTATTGCACGATGTAATGACCATCGTTGAAAGCATAGCTGGTTCGAACGACATGGTACCCTCCATGTATATAATTTCTCCATGCATTCCTTCTCTGAACTATAATTTTCGTTTATCTCCATCAAATGTTACAACTCCCTATTTGTTTGAGTCGGGAGAGGGAATCATAGTTAGGTTTTTGAATGTTATCCGAAAAATAAAACCAGCACAATTTGAGAATGAATCGTTGTTCAAATTGACTCATCAAAAATAATATTCCATAAATCCAAAGCATAAATGTGGTATAGATTTACCGGCAGAAAGAGTTGTATAAGCGAAATTAGGGGTAGAAAAAATCATAGGAAGAGACAATCTGCGGCAACCACGCCGGCAGAGCCATTGAAAGCTATATTCGTTCATATTAGATGACTGAACCCTGTATCAAAAGGATGGAGGACAGAACCCTGTATCCCAATTGATGCTCCTCGTGAATAGTTTTGAAGCATGATATTTACTGATCCAATTTTTTTATAAACTAAAATTAATTATATAACATAAAATGGTTATAAAGATTTTATTGCGGTTATATAAAATTAACAGAAACACATTTTAGCTGTTTATTCAACCGTCAACAAATAATGGCCGGTAAAAATTGTATATATATAAACATAAAACTTTAACACTTTAAGATATTTATTAAGATTTATCATCACGTCATATTATAATTATATTTGATAGAAAAACATATCTATATCTTTTTTTTATTAGAGCTATATATATTTGAAAATTCTTTCGTAAATAATTTACATTAAACGATGAATGCATATATTATAAAATTATATGCATATTATATATCATCTACTAGTGGATATATATAGTTATATGTTTGGATGCTATATAATTTAAATAATTATCTTATTTCTAAATTTACTATTACAATTTCATAATTGTTTTTTGAAATATCATTTTATGAAGTATTATCATTATTTTTAATATTAATTTGATATGTTAATTTTAATCATGGTTGAGCTATTGAATATTGAATCAATGTTTTAATTAATTAAATGACTAATTTAGTTTTAAAATTTTGGTTAACCCAATAAGACGCTTGGATTAATATAAACATAATGAAAAATTTGGATAATAAAAATTAAATTGAAATGATTAATTATTTTAAAAAAAATTGCAAAACACAAACTAAAAATCATTATTTATACAATGAAAACAAAATTAATTAAAAACAAAATATTTAATTACAAATGCATTCATGTCATGATTTAAAATGAAAAAAATTATTAATTTTTTTAATTGTTGCATTAAGACGAGATTTAATTATGTTTTAAGTCATGATATACTTAAAAATTTTCAATTTGTTTTCTGATAAATTTGGATATTTATTAAGTATTCAATAAATTATTTTTTTATTTGATTGTTAATTTTTTGATTAATGAGTGATACAGTGATGTGACTAGGTATGTCAAGGGGACGGGTAGGGTACGGGTAGTAGCTCCCCCGTACCCTACCCGCTGGATAAATATTCGTCCCGTACCCGTACCCATATCTGTCGGGTATCCGTTATGCGGGTACTCATTTATTTTTTTCATACCCGTGGATATCCACGGGTACCCGCGAATATTTACAAAATTATTTAAAAAATAAATATTTAATCATAAATTCAAATAAAATAAAATAAAATACATCACTGTCATAAATTTTAAATAAATTTCAAACTAACTCAAGTCCATAGAAGTTCAAATAATTGTAAAAATAAATATAAAATGACGTTCAACACAATGGAAATTCTTTAATTAGTGTTTTTATCAACAAGCCCACTCTTTCAGATTGATTCTTGAAACATAATCAAATAATAAACTTCAACTGTCATGTGCCAATTATTCTTATTTTGATTCCATCATTTGACAACAAGCATACCATAAACGTCACTATCTATATATGGTTTGATGTATATTCCCAATATCAAAGAAGGGAAAGAGAAAAATGTCAAGGGATGTACTGGGGAGAAGACAGCGTACCAATACTTGAAGTTGAAAGAATGAAGACAAAAGACAGAAGACAAGATGTGCAACTTATAAAAAATCAGGACAAAATGTTTTTTACTAATATATATATATATATATATATTATAAAAAAATAAGAAAAAATGTTTTTTACTAATATATATATATATAAGGGTATTTTTGTGAATTAAAGTTTAGCGGGTACGGGTATCCACGGGTACGGATATCCACGGGTACGGATACTATGATACTCGTACCCGCCCCGTTAACATGCACGTATCAAAAGTACCCGTACCCACGGGTAGCGGGTATCCATTTTTAATATTCATTTCCTACCCATTACAGGTTTTATCCGCAGATACCCACGGGTATGGATATTTTTGACATCCGTAGATGTAACTATTAAATAAGTGACCTATTTATTATCCTATCATATTACGTAATTAAGTTGTTGCTATATGTTATTTTATTATTTATAATTCATAATTTATAACTCATAATTCATAATTCATAATTTACAATTTGTAATTTCATAATTTTATAGTTAAATAGTTACATTAATTTTATATTTTTATAATTTCAAAGTGATTATAAAATCATATTTTTATAAAATATAAATTTAAGATATAATTTCAAATTTTATTCAAATAATAAAATTTTAATTTTATAATAATATTTTGAATTAAAATAATAAAATTAGAATTATCCAATGATCACTGTTTTAAAAATTGTTACTTTTCAAAAGTATTATTTAGAAAATTAAACATAATAATTAAAATTATAAATTTCAAAATAAAATAATATAAATTATAAAAATATTAAATATATTAAATATATAACTATAAAATTATGAGATATAAAATTAAAAAATTAAAAAATTTACAATTTGATAATTTTGTATTTTCATAATTTCATCATTTTATAATTTAGTATCTAATTTTATAATTTTATAATTTTATATTTTATAATTTCATAATTATAAAATTGAATATTTTATAATTTTTAAAATTTATATTTTTAAAATTTTCGTTTTATAATTTTGCCTTCATGATTTTACATTACATATTTTATATTTTTGGAATTTTGTATTTTTTTTAATCTTATAACTTTAATTAAATTTAAAAATAATTTTTTTTAATATTGGGAAAATATTTTGTCATCACGTTCTTATTGTGGGTAGAGATGACAACAAGAGGAACGAGGTAAGAATGGTTTCGCTTAGAGCTATCAAAATGGGTTGGAATCCGCGAGCCAGTCTTGCTCACCACGAGTTGGGGTCGGATTGGGTTAAAATTTTTTTACAAATTTCAATAGGGTTGATTTTTGACCCGGCTCATCCGGGTTGAACCCGTGGTGAGCCATGTTGGCTCACCAACTCGCAGATAAAATGGTCACACAAGTGTTTTTTATTAAGTTGGGCTTTACATTTGACTCATGTTAGGTTATTTTTTGGCTTAAATATACATTTGGTCCCTATTTTTGTAAAAATTATTCAATTTGGTCCCTATTTTCGTTATTTGTTCAATTTGGTCCTCATTTTTGTAAAATCACATTCAATCGAGTCCTTTTGGCAAATGGTGTTAAAATGTTAACGGAACAGTGACATGGTGGAACTGTTTGGGTTACGTGTCAAATTTTTGGCAGTGACATTGGCATAGTGAAATTTTATGGTCGTTGTAGGTTTAAAAGTTAGTGAAATTGATTTGGGGAAAAAATTAGGGTTTCAAGCAAAATTGTGGCTAGCAAGAAACTTGTGTACAATCCAGTTGGTGATTTGGAATTCCTGTTTGAGAAGTATGTCTCGCCACCACAAACGAAAAGCCAGAACAGAAATCAACTAAAAAAGTACAACTTTTTAAACACTAACCTGAACCTAGTTGACGCTCCAATCTCGAATGACAACCTCCAAGCGCAATCTCCAAGCTTCAATCGCAAATCACTCTCCAAGCGCAATTTCCCCTCTTCGCGAACCCTAATTGATGAACAAGAACCTCCACCACCCAAGAACCCTAATTTTCCCCTTTCTCACCAACCCTAATTTTTCCCTATCTCTCGACCACTCCAATACTCAATTTCAGTTTTTCACTCAAGGATAACTCTCGCTGCAGTAAACCCTCAATTCAAACTTTTTAATTTTTTTTTTCACTTAACCATGTTTTATCTTTTTACGTAATTCAAACTTTTTTCCCCAATTTCTTTTTAACTAAACATTGTGCCAACGTGTGCCATCATATATTCAAAAATTTGACACGTAACCCAAACAGTTCCACCGTGTCACTGTGCCGTTAATAATTTTAACACTGTTTGCCAAAAGGATTCGATTGAATGCGATTTTACAAAAATGAGGACCAAATTGAACAAACAACGAAAATAGGGACCAAATTGAATAATTTTGACAAAAATAGGGACCAAATGTATATTTAAGCCTTGTTTTTTTTAACCAACACATAAATAATTTGTATTTTTTTATATTTTGGTTTGTATTTGGATTGTATTAAAGTTTATTTAGATTTTAATTAGAATTATAATTTAGTTTTGACTGAAAAATAAATAAAAAAATTATATTTTTTTAATTAAGTGAACCCGTGAGCCAACCCGTTTAATCCATCAACCCGTAGTGGGTCGGGCCGGGTTCGAATTTTTTGGCTCGCTAAAAAGTGAGCCAGGTTGGGTTGGCTCACTAAATCATCAACATCAACCCGTGGTGGATTGAGCCGGGTCGGGTCGGGTTACCCGTTTTGACAGCTCTAGTTTCGCTATCCTATATCCATTTCCATAGAAAAAAAATTAATCATCATCTCAATGTTCAAATTTAACGGGTATCAAATTTTTGTCTCATCCACATCCCCACCGGGTAATGGGTATATTCTCGTACTCATATTTGTACCTTTTTTCTTACTGTTCTTCCATATTAATTAACTAATTTTTATAAAATAAAAAAAATTACGGAAAAGGAAACATAATGTTATCAAATATTCAATATTCAACATTAAGAGGATGATTGTTTGTTTCTTCGATATTAAATATTTAAAAATGTGACAAAATTACAATATAATTGATAATGAGTTAGAAAATTAAAAATAAATATATAAAATATCTCAAAATAGTATTCTACATGATTAAAATAAACAACAAATAAAAATATTACAAAATTATCAAATGTGTGTCTTAGAAACAATTTGAGAGATTATTGAATGAAATCGCACAAAGAAAAACAAATATATGATTAAGGGTATGATAAGATGAGAAGTACCTTAAAGATCTAAGGAAAATTTCCAAATATATACATAGTCAATGGTTGACAAATAATAGAAAATTGTTTTAGGGAACAAAAAATGTTATTCAAATGAAACAAAAATTAATAATAATGGAGTAGAGAATTTTTTTTTTAATATTACCTAATAAATGAAATGTTTATGCTATTAAACACTTAATAAATTGAGGGTGTTAAACATTCTCATGTGAAAAGAAAAAAATATAATAAATATAAATATTAAAAAAAAATTAAAATATCATATGCGAGACATAAAAAATATGTAATTCACATACATCATTTGAACATAAGAACATAATTACATTAATGTTATGGTAAGATGAAAAATATATTGGAGATACAAATGAATTTTATGACAAACCAATTAGAAGAAATAAAAAAATATTAAATGTATAGTAATACATACAAGATTACTTAATTAATTGTGAATGTTTGAATAATTTAAACGGGAACGAGTATTGTGACAGATATGGGTATTATGACAGGTATGAGAACCGGGACGAGGACAGATATGCACATCCTCATACTCATCCTCATACCAAATTGAAGAAGTTGAAGATTCTTCATACCCATATCCATACCCATTCAATATAGAGATATCCTGTCAAAATGGGAACGTGTTCGGACAATACCGGGGGGACGAGTTTATTTGTCATCCCTAGTTGCGAGTTGTACAATTGTCCCGTGGCAGAGGCTAGGTGAGCCAAGTCACAATTCAGTAGTGGTATTCTTAGTAGAATAATTGCTGAGAAAGATTCTTACGAGTGACATCAATTGTCCTTTGTCCTATATGACATAGGTCAAGTGACCTGGATCACAATTAAATTGTTAACGGTAAAGATTCAATTAAAAAATTTTAAAATTTGAAGAACTCACACTATAAGAAAAACCATTATTACCGACGGTCAAAATCTGTCGGTAATGGCCAAAATCCGTCGCTAAATCAACATTACCGAGGGATCATCGACGGTCAAAAATTCGTCAGTAAAATGCTTGTATGTAAAATTTTACCGACGGAAATCATGTTCCGTCGGTAATTACCAACGGAAAAATCCATCGATAAATCTGTCGGTAATTATCGACAAAAAAATCCGTCGATAAATCTGTCGGTAATTACCGACGGAAAATTCTGTCGATAATTACCAAAAATCCGTCAGTAAATTTGTTACACTATTCATTTTCTTCCTCTCCCTCTTTCAATTTTTTTTTCGTGGTCGCCGTCAATGTCGCCGTCGTCGTCGCCGTCGCCATCGCAGTCGCCACTGCCACCATCGTCGCCGCCACCGTCGCCGCCGCCGCCGCCGTCGTCTTCTTCTTCCTCTTTCTTCTCCTTCATCTTCTCCTTCATCTTCTCCTTCTTCCTCTTCTTCTTCTCCTTCTTCCTCTCTTCTTCTTCTTCTTCTCCTTCTTTTCTTCTCCTTCTTCTTCTCTTTCTCCTTCTTTTTATTCTTCTTCTCCTTCTTCTCTTCTTCTTCTTCTCTTCTTCTTCTTCTTCTTCTCCTTCTTTTTCTTCTTTTCTTCTTCTCCTCGTCTTCTTATAAGGTGAGATTTGGGCGGAAAAATTCTCGCTTCTTTTACCGACGGATAAATCCGTCGGTAATTTTGTCGATAAAAAAATATTCAATTATCGACGAATTTTGAGTTATGTAAGTATCGATGGATTTACCGACGAAAAAATTCGTCGGTAATTCAAATTTGGGCGAGAAATTTCCCGTTTCTTTTATCGACGAATTTTTCCGTCAGTAAATCCGTCGGTAATTCAAATTTGGGTGGAAAATTTCCCACTTTTTTTACCGACGAAAAAAATCTGTCAGTAGTTTTGTCGGTAAAAAAAATTTGAATTATCGACGGATTTTACCGACAGATTTTTTCTGTCTGTAAATGATTTTTTTTTACCGACGGTTTTTTTCGTCAGTAATTAAAATTTGAGAGTCTGTCGGTAAAATCCGTCGATAATTCAAATTTACCGACAAAAATATATCCGTTGGTAAAATTCCGTCGGTAATTTCAATTTTTTTTGTAGTGTCAATATACAACAAATATTTATTAGGAAAAAAAATTCAAATTTATCGAGACTCAAAAATAATTAAACATTAGTAACAAGTTACAACTTTATAATTTTTTATTAGTTGGTTGATTAAAATTTCATACACTAATTACATTCATAAATTAAACGATGTATATTATAGCTATGTATTTTATAAGACAACAGTGTTGTATTCTAATAGTTTACCTGATTTTTGTCATTAACTTTCATCATGCATATTAAGAGTTTTTTTTTAATTGACTAAACAATAATATAATACACGACACTTGAGTTTTATCGTTCATAATCTTATCTTATAAAAATAAAACTATTTGACGAAAATTGAATGAAATTATGACGTAGTTGCATGACTACATGGAACTGTGTATACAGCATTACTCTTATCGCAATTGGCCAACAATAATAGATGTGGCCCCAATGGAAGTGAAGTGTGACAGACGAACTTGCTTTAATGTTTTGTAGAAAACAATCACAATCTCTTCAACAGGTTAAGATATCACGTGGAAATTCTACATGTTTATGTATATCTTTGAACATACTCAAACTCCTTTGAGATGACAGAGGTATCGATGCTCTACATTGGTCCCACTAAATTTGGCAGCTCTTATTGACGAAGCTTCTTGTGAAGTTCTACAATGGCCCCTTAGATTCTGCCTCATTGAATGCATCCCACTGCAACCCAAAATGAAAATTAAAAACAAAAATGCTGGCGGTTGCGTTGCGCATGTACGATGTCTCAGGTGCAGACAAATTGGCTTCATTATTCAAAACAATGGTATATATGGTTGTTCATTTCTTGTGTTCTCCGCTTATACATTCTTAATCACCATGTCTCTCGAGTCCACAAGCCACCAAACTCCTGACTTGTATTGCAGTGAAGTAACTAGCGAAGTGATTGACTTGGAGGATTCTGATGAGGCTTTGAAGTTGAATTATGTTCTGTGGGGAGACTCCAACAGTGATGAAAGTTGTCTATTGAGCTTATTAGAATCCGAAAATGACCAATTACAGGAACAAACAAAGTCCCCACGACAGATTCCCAAAACATGGCTGATTAATGCTCGAGAAGAAGCCATAAATTGGATCCTAAAGGTGCATACATTGCTACTTAAACATTGCTTTACATTGCAACTAGTTTTTTTGATATTGATGTTTGTCTCAATTTGCAGGTGCATGCTTACTACAGTTTTAGACCTGAGACAGCTTATCTTTCTGTAAATTACCTCGATCGTTTCCTCTCGTCACACACCTTGAAGGTATAGTAATTTCTATTCAAATTGTTTGATTGATGAAATATAAATACAATGCTTGTTCTAACAAAGTGGCATACTTGTGCAGCATGATAAAGCATGGCCTCTGCAGCTGTTATCAGTTGCTTGTCTTTCACTAGCAGCTAAAATGGAAGAAACCAAAGTGCCGCTTCTTTTAGACCTACAAGTGATCGAGTCTAGGTTCCTCTTTAATCCCAAAACAGTTCAAAGGATGGAACTTTTGGTTATGGCCAGTCTCAAGTGGCGTTTGCGCCCTATAACACCTTTTGATTTTGTCCATCTTTTCATTGCGAAGCTTTCATGGTCTGCTTCCACATGGGGTGATTTAAGTTTCACTGTTTCTCGTGTCTCAGATGTTATTATCAGAACATGTCTAGGTAACAAACTTTTACCCTTTACCCGTTACCACTTTATTGCAATATCTTAATCGCTGCTGAATACTAAAGTTGGTAAACATTTCACCAGTCATGGATTTCTTGGTGTTTTCACCATCCACAATAGCAGCAGCTGCTCTGTTATGGGTAAACAATCAATGTGTAGAAGACACGAAATCAGATTGTTTCCACAAGAATATAAACATTGTAAGTGCCGCTGTAGTAAGACACGGAAGTGTGATAAACAATTGATAAATTATAATTTCGCATCTTTAATGTTTCTGTTGTTGATTTTGGATGTAGGAGATGGTGCAGAAATGTTACAAACTAATGAAGCAGAAACAGATAATTCTCCGATCAGAATTTTATTGGCCAAGGAGTATGCAATTATTGCCCCGAAGTCCCACCTGTGTGCTTGATCGTGCAGCTATGCAAGAAAGCTGCGATGATCACAAGCCCTGACTTCAAGCCTTGCCACATATGTCTCTAGCCAAGGAGGCCATAACATTGCTTTCAGATTTTCCACTTCTCATTCATTATGATTTCTTTGATTTGGTGTGAGTGTGATTGTGTGCGAGTCTTCCATGAGATTCATTTCATTGGGTGTGCATTTCAACAAGGTTCATCATGGAACATTCTGACTGTAAACCAGAGTAGTTATATTGAAAAATTCTAGATTTTTGAAAAGAAATACCAAGTATACCTTTCTTTGTTGTGTGAGCCATATTTTTGTCACAAGGGGTAAATGAAATTTCTCGTTTTTGTGATAAGTTCCCTCCCAAATTGCAGGGTTCTGAGTTAACTCAATCATAGCAAAACCTGCTGAGAAAAAATATAATTGAATACCAAATGATGTAATGTTCATCCAATCAAACAAAATAAATATAGTAAGAGAATTAAGTTACCTAATATACTGGATATAGCTATTAAAAAAAGTAGCAGGTAATCAGAAACTCTAAAATAAATCAAACGTGTTTAGTTTAATCCAAAACTTGTACGATTTACAATTTAGGATATTGATTCTTTGATTATAAGTTTTAGAGGTTTAGACAACACAATTTCTCCCACAACTCAGTTTTAGACCTTTGGTCGATTGATGCCACACAAACAGAATGGATTTCTCACTATTATCCACAGTCTCAGTTTGCAATTAATTTTTAATAAGATTAACAGAAGTGAAGGCACAAAAAGAGGTTTCCAGGAATTGAGATGGATTTCAACAGCTTCCGTTTCTAAGTAAAAATTTATCTTTTTATTCATTTATTTATATTTATACATAGATGATTCTTCCTTTTTTTTTTAGTGTTAATATCTATTTTTTAATTTTACTTTCTAAATAATTTTTTTTAAATTAACATAATTATTTTATTAATTTTAGTCTCTAAGTACACTTTTTTAAAATTTAACCGGTATTTTTAATTTGACCGTTTTCTAAAACTTAACATCTTTATTATAAAATTATCTAAAAAAAAATATTTACAATAAAAATATAAAAAATATTTATATTTAATTTTATAATTATAATAATATAAAATAATAATGATAATAATTTTATTATTTTTTATTGTAATAAAAAATTCAACATGGTAGCACATGTGTTTTGACTACTACATTCAATAACCATATAATCTTTTTTTTTTCCTCGTTTCTATCATAAAAGGGATATACTCATATTCCCCGTATTATTTTAAATATGAATTAAATATTTAAAAAAAATCAAAATCACAATAAATTAAATATGATAATGTCAATAATTCAATATTATATGATATACTTTTTTTTCTTTTCTTCAATATCAAGTATTAAACAAATTATAATTATGTAAATATCAAATTAGAATTTTAAATAATAATTAAATAAACGTCAAATAATTATATCAAATGTGATGGTTCTACCAAATTGAGGATTTTATGTCCTGAAATAGCATTCAACATTTGAACAAAATTTAAAAAAAAAATGTAATAAAGATTGTAATGTGAGGAAGAATGAAAAATTTGTCAACAAAATAAAGTTTTCCAAGTGAAATAGAAAACTAAGAGTTAAAGAAAAAAAAAACTAAACTTTTGATGCTAGTAAACTAAGGATTTATGCGATTAAATCTTTAAAATTGAGAATAAAACATTCTAATGCAAACAAAAAACATTAAATAACAAATAAAATATTAAAGAAAGTAAACATAATTAAATGTGTGTTATTGACTTAATTGACTCAATTTGATTCAATGAGATTGAGGTTTGTGTCTGCTGAAATGTAATACGTTATTTTGGAGTATAGAGCTGGTGGATGGAGTATTTAAACTGCACTTGACCTCAACTCCTAAATGATGTGAGACTTATTCGGATGAGACAACATATAAATTACAATAAATAGGTAGAAATTTTAATATGAATTTATAATTAATGTAGAAAGTGGGATTTTATATTATTATTTAGTGTAACTGTTATACATTGTGGTGTTTAAAATTATTCTTTTTTGAAATTTCCTATCAAATAAAAAACTATTTAGACAAACTTAGTATCTATATTTATTAGAAGTTAATTAACAACAATTATATCTTCCACAGCGTACAAAATGGTTTAAAATAAAAACCTAAAACACATTAAATGAAGGTGTAGGATAAGAGAGAGTTGAACTCAGTGTGCATGTGAGATTTAAATAGGTCTAAAACAAAGATAAAGGTCTTAAAGTGTATATATGGTTGAAATAGAAACCCTACAATAGTTGAGTGAAGAAATTGAAGATGAAGTGTTGATGGTAACAATAAGGAGAGGGAGAACAAATGATCGAAGAGGTTGAAACATTTTGCTGATATTAATTTAATAGATATATAACTGAAAATTTATAGACATATGCAGAAGAGAAGAGTTTAATTAAAAATACTAGTTTATTAAGAAAGAGAATCTAAAGACTTACAGGCACATTAATTAACTTATCTTAGTTAACGTGGAACTCCTGAGAAAATGCTAATTAGGTGGTTAACAATGAAGTTATTCTAAATTTGGTTCTATGTTAAACTTCAAGGGAGTTGCTTAAGCTTGAAGAAAGGGTTTTTATTTGATAGACCCAATTCAACAATATACTAAATAAGAGACCGACAAGTTTCGATTTTGTCATTATTCTTTGTTCATTTTTACTTCTGGGACAGCCAAAGGAAAATTCCATGGTTGTACCGAATATTTTGTTGTCTACCATACCAACACTACAGGAAACAAGCATAGTGGTAGTTTAAAGCCACTTTATTAAATGCGAGTAGCATGTGTATTGATTTTGTTAACCTGTGTGAAAATTTGTACGGATTGGAGAATTAAAACATCATCCACTGAGTTTGCTACGAATGGTAGACAACAGATTAAAACAAAAGGAGGAGCCATTATGTAAGTAAAACGGGAACATATGAACAAAGAAGATAAGAGGACAAGGTACACGCTCTCCTACAATCTTTAACTACATTTTACTTATTGCTCTTTTCAGTATGATTTTGCTAGTGTATAACACTGTTCGTATATATTAATCATGGTCATTGGTCGCGATGAATGATTTAAAAGACGAAGTTTCTCGTTCCCGCATAGAACCTCTTTCTCATCATCATGATTTACGACTCATAGCTCAACGTTACACTGGACCCATTCCTCTCGGTTAGTTTTAAACTGCAACACCTTCATACACCGTGTAAAAATTTCAGTTCCTTATCATAACATGTGGAGAAAAAACTCCCGAAACGCATAAAATGAATCCAAAAAGTACCAAAACAAAATTGAAGAAAAAGAAATATTTTTATAATTTTAATACAAATTCAACAAATAAAATAAAAACAACAACACAAATAAAAATAAAAACACACTAACCATAAATGAAAATAAAAATATTGGTGGTACATATTCGCAATATGAGATTCAAGAAATGAAGTCGATCAAAACCTTCAAAAAAAGAACTCTCCGATAGAAGAAAGTAAGATGAGACAAAAAATGAAATGAGTAGATGAGAAGTCATTTCAAGATAAAATAAAAAAATAGAAATTAATATTAATTATAAGAGAATAAAAATAACTAACCACTCTTTTTTTTCTAAAAAAATTAATTTTTTATTGAAAAATATTTTAACTCATCAAATATCATTTTTAATACCAATAAAAATTAACATACATTGATAATATATGTATATAAAGGTGTCAAAAAGGGTTATAACTCACTAATCAACCTTGTCCACCATGTTCGGGTCGGGTTAGGTTAAAAAAATTATAAATTTCGATACGAGTCAAAAATGAACTTGGTCCACTAAGAACCCGGCTCACCTAGATTAAACCCATGATGAATTAGGTTGGCTCACAAACTCACCCATAAATTTTAAATATTAAATTATATTAAAAAAATGAAAACTCTAAATGCTCTTCTTTATTTAATTCTCTCTCTAAACTAGTGTAATTGATCCATTTTTGGCGTAAAAAGAACGATACAACTTTATATAAATATTTAGAACAAATACAATTGTGTAAACGTGTAAAATAAAAATTCAATTCAAAAACTAAAATGACACACCAAAGTCACTTATCAACTTAATTTTACTTTTCTTTGACTTGTAGTGCCTTTTCTTTCAATTGAAGGTAGTTTTTGTGAACCTATAAACCTATAATATGTCTTAACTTTATTTAGATCTTAATCAAAATTATAATTTAGTTTTTTAGGATTGAAAAAAAAAATTGTAATTTCACTCAAAAACGAACTAGATTGAGTTGGCTCACGAGGTAGTCAACCCGTGTGAGTCGAATTGAGAGACTTGTTTTGAGAGCTATATATATCAATACTAAAAATATTGAGGCTTTTTTTCTCTTAAATATAATTTTATAATTAATTTAATATAAATATATTAATACTAAAAAACTATGTGACATTTTTTTCTCAAACATAATTTTATAATTAATTTAATAAAAAAATATTACTACTAAATATTTTTTTAAACCTTTTACCATTGAAGGCCTAATACAAATGTTTTACGTGTTTCATCCTTAAGTTTTGACGCTTCGCAGAATGTTTTTAACATTATTAAAGTGCATTTGTACGGGGTTAGTAATTTAGCAAGATAATGATCCGATAAAAATATTTAAAGTGTAGTTTGTATTATTTCAATTCTTTTTAGCTTTTACAATTGATTTTAAACTTTTCAAATTTGTTTTTAACGTTTATTTTATTATAGTAATTGATTATATTAAAATAGTTTATAGAAATCATAATCACATATGTTGACTTCACAAAATATAAACATAACTTACCCGTATCTAATATTAGGTGCTAGTCTTAAATGAATTAACTCAGTATTTTTTTTTCTTATGTTTTTTATCGCACCTTACTAACATATGTAGTGCATGTTACGAGTTATGAATTTATTTAGTTCCTTGATATTCTATCTTATTCAGATGAAGAAAATACTATTGTCAACGAAATTGTATCTATAGAAAAAGAATTTGTCAGTAAAATAATATTTATCAAACAGATTTTAAGATTTTAGTTAATGATAAATATTCATGGATAATAAATTTGTACTTGAGAATGCATAACTTTTATTATTAATGAATATATTTGTCCATAAAATAAATATCAAAGTTTCGCTTTAACTTTTGAACATATGATAATAAAATTCGTCACAGGATATTTTTAAAATTTATTAGTCAAATTATCAATAATTGATTTTGGGTTAAATATGTTTTTGGTCCCTGAACTTTCAGTCAATTTTGAAATTAGTCCATTTCGAAACTTTGAACCAATTTAGTCTTTCATCTTTCGAAATACGTGCATTTAGTCCTTTTAATCAAATTTTGTTAAGTTTATTTAATGTTTCATACACATTTTAAGATTGTATTTGAGTTGTTTATACTATTTGACACATTTTTTCTTTAATGTTAAGTCAAATACTATTATGAAACGTGCTTGAAATGTCAAATAAACTTCACAAATTTTGATTAAAAGGACTAAATCCATGTATTTCGAAAAATGAAGGACCAAATTGGTCCAAAGTTTCGAAATGGACTAATTCCAAAATTCACTGAAAGTTAAGGGACCAAAAACATATTTAACCCATTGATTTTTAAAAAAATTTGTTAGTAATTTTGTCAGTAACTGAACTTTTGAAAATATCTCAATAAATTCTTCGTTAATTATATTTTAAAAAATCCAATGGTAGTTCTTTTCGAGAGTTGGGTTTATTTATTAGCTTCAAGGTTCTTCTTTAATTATTTTTAGTTGGCAAGAGGAATTTTAAAGTCAATAACGTTTTAATACGTAATTTTACACAATTTCATATTATAATTGGAGTTTTACACATAAATAAATTTAAAGTAAAGAAATATCTAAACCTTTATAAAGTTTCATTTTTTTTATGCTATTACAAGGGAACACATATGTCACGCCTATGTGTTCGATTTTTTAATTTTTAAGAAATTTAAATCAAGATCAATAATAAATATATAATTAATTTTAAAATAGTTGTTAGATATAAAATTGAAAAAATAAAATATATATAATTTTTTTTGAAATAATGGTTTAAGACAAATAAGTATTTAGAATAACAGTTAAAAGTAAATTATTTATAAAATAATTAAGGGTAAAACAGGTATTATAAAATGTAGACGAATCATCTTTATATATTATTATAGATAATTTAACAAAATTTATTCTCTAAACTCTTTTTAGAATTTTAGATTCTAATGTTACTTATTTATCAAATTAATTATAACTCTATATATCTGTCCAATAGATGATCCTAAGTAACATTGTCCAATAAGGTCCAATTAGCTTCATCACCAAAATGACTACAAAATATTCTAAGATACATCTATTGAGACAAATATTCACATATTAAAGGTAATTATGACAAATCTCGGTAGTTTGATTACGTCTTGATGTTCTTTGATACCAAATATTTAAAGGATATTTGATACCAAATCTCGGTAGTTTGATACTAAGTAACATTGTCCAATAAGGCCCAAATAGCTTTATCACCAAAATGACTACAAAATATTCTAAGATACATCTATTAAGACAAATATTCACATATTAAAGGTAATTATGACAAATCTCGGTAGTTTGATTACGTTTTGACGTTCTTTGATACCAAATATTTAAAGGATATTTGGTATTACATTATTATTATTATTATTATTATTATTATTATTATTATTTATTCAAGATAAATTATTATTTGATTGATATTCGTTGATGTTACCGTACATGTCTTATCACATGGACCCAAGACCTAAAAGTAGGTGTTTCAAAGTGAGCCAACTCAGCTCACACGGGTTGGCTCACCACGGGTTGACCTAAAAAAGGGTCAACTCAATCTGACTCACTTTTTGGTGAGCTAGGAATTTTGCCATGGGTTGTTTCACTTACGATTTTCTTTTGCAATTTATTTTATATATTTATTGCATTACAATGAGAGTAAATTGACTTAATTTATTTTTTATAATAGTGTAATTAAAATGTTCACATAATTCTCGAAATATTATTATAAATTTAGTAATTAAAGAATAAAGTATCAACGTATATAACTTGACAAATAACTTAATTTTAAACATTAAAACTATTTTAAATATTATTAAGTAACATTCTAACATTTAAATATAAAATTGTGAACCTATATAATTAGAAGTAGTATAGGGTATTGTTAACTTTAAGTTAAGGATTGCTACTAATTTCTTCCTTAAGTTTGTTCTTCTTGAAAGTATAGCTTTTTATTTGTTATTTCTTTGTTTGAAAAAAATTATAAATAATGTACTTATAGAAATCACAAATTATCTTACTATTCACGTTGTATACATGAATAGTAGTAAAAACAACTATGAATAATAATAATAATAATAATAATAATAATAATAATAATAATAATAATAATAATAATAATAATAATAATAATAATAATAATAATAATAATAATAATAATAAAAATAAATAAATATTAATAATAAAATACTAACCTACGCATTATAATAATAAATAATAAAAGTATTATCTATTGTTATAATTATAAAATTAAATATAAAGATTTTTTATAATATTATAAATAAATAAAAAATAATTGTTTAAAAAACAGGAAAATCGAAAAAATCGATTAAATTTAAAGAAATATTTAAAATTATTATTTTAATTTAATAAATTATATATATATATATATATATATATATATATATATGTTGAGAAATTCCCATAGGTATAAATATCGATTTTTATAATGTAATTATTACGGATTGATGTTAATTTATGAAATACTATCTTATTTTATTCTTTTTTCAATGAAAGAAAAAAAGAGCAGAATATGACTATCTGAATTTACTTATATGGTCATTTTTTTTCCAATTTTTAATCTACTTGATATAATATTTTAATTTGTTTTCATTTAATGATGAAGTCCGTGATGGCACGCATATATCACAAATATACAGAGAAATAATAATGATTAGGATTAGAGATGACAAATAAAACCATTTGTGTTTATTGTCTGAACTCATCCCCGTTTTGACGAAGAATTCTCGTATTGATATGGGTATGAGAAATTTCCGATTTTTTCAATTGGGTATGAAGATGAGATGTACATATCCCCGCCATAATATTTGTCTCCGTCATATCTCCATTCTCATTTAAGTTATTAAAATATTCACAATTAAATAAGTAACTATATATATATATGTATATATATATGTATATATATATATATACTTTTTATTTTTTATTTCTTTTAATTATTTGGTTTGTTATGAAACTCATTCGCATCTCCAATATATTTTTTATCTTATCATAACCTTTATCTAATTATGTTAAAATGATGTATGTTAACTAAAAAAAACTTATTTCTAACATTTGAATATTTCTATTATTTTTTAATATTTTTATTTATTGTATATTTTTCTTTCACATGAGAATGTTTAATAATTCTCAATTTAAGTGTTTAATAACATAAACCTTTCATTTATTAGGTAATATAAAAAATAATAATTTTTTACTTATTATTATTAATTTTTATTTCATTTTTGTTTCGCTAAAACAATTTTTGTTATTTCTCAACCATTGATTATAGGGATGGCAACGGGGCGGGGCGGGTACTGGTTTCGCTATCCCATACCCATCACCGTAAAAAAAATTCATCCCCATCCCCATACCCAAATTCAACGGGTATTAAATTTTTGTCCCATCCTCATCCCCATTCCCACCGGGTAACGACTCGTACCCATGCCCATTTTTTTACTACTTTAATATTAATTTTAATTAATATTTATAAATTAATAAAAAATTATGATAAAGGAAACATAATATTATCAAATATTCAATACTAGAAATATGGTAGTTTCTTCGATATCAAATACTTTAAAATAAATTATAATTGTTTACATTTTAGATTATAATACCAAATAAAATTTCATGAGAACCAAAACAATTATTAAATTTGTAAATAAAATCTCATTAATGTTTAAAAATTTAAAATGTTTTGGTTCTCATGAAATTTTATTTGGTATTCTAATATAAAATGTAAATAATTATAATTTATTTCAAAGTATTTCATATCGAAGAAACAACCCTCCTTCTAATATTGAATATTTGATAATATTATGTTTCCTTTAGTGTAATTTTTTATTATTTTATAAAAAATTAATTAAAATTAATATTAAAGTAATAAGAAAACGGGTAGAGGGTAGGAGACTTCCTATTATCACATGAATTTTGCATTATTTATTATGTTAATTTTCATACATTTTTCTCTTAATCTTATATATTTTATCTTAGAACATTAATGCTAAAGTTTTTGACAGTAAAACTTTTTAAACACGTTCCAGTAAAAGAAAAAAAATATGTATCTACCAAGTTATGGAAACAAAAGATTCCACCATTTCTTAATTTATATTATCAAATATTTTTTTTATTTACAGATATATGTGTGTGTAATATAATAATATTTGAAGAATTAGAAGTCCTTCAAATTCAAGAATTATAAAATTTTAGATATAAAATAACATGTGAATTAATTTATTAGAAAATATATAATTTTTGTTCCCATGAGTAGATACATGATTAATATCTCTTACTTGAATATCTTTAAGGAGTTTCAAATCAAACACTTTTTCATCATGAAGTAAAACGTATCAACAAGAAAAAAAAAAAAAATATATATATATATATATATATATATATACTGAAAATTAGATTAATGAAGAATGCAACACTCATCCAAATTATAACCACTTATTATGTCTTGAAGCCTCTAAAATTATTTGCCTTGAAACATCCTCATACAAAAATTCAAGGCCATTAGCAACATCAATTGCAATATTTAATGTAATGAATCACTGTAGACACAGTTATTGGTTATACCTGACATTAATACTTATTAATTATATACTCTAGCGTACAAAATATCAACTCAGTTGCTAAATAAATTAAAAATCATGATAAAGTAAATTAAAAGAACAAGTATCATTAACACGTAGGTGAATTCATATTGGATTGTTCTAATTATGTTAATTTTACGAAAACAATAAGAAAAGTAATGCATAGATTAAATAAAAGACTTATGATTCCACCCCTAAATTGCATTAAAATCTATGTAATGATAAATATTATTAAGACCAAAGACTTGCCCGGTTAATTAAAAATCACAATATATGTTGAAGGGTGTAAAAACTTTATCTTCAAAAAAAAAAAAAAAACACTAAAAAAACATATGGAGCTAAATACCAAATCCTAAACGGGAATCATGTCATTAACTTAGTAATATATAGATTTTTATTTAATGCAAATAAAAATGTGAAAGATGAATCATACTTTGACTTTCCTTTCTACATCACAAATGTCCAGATTTTTTTGGTAGTTGATGCAATAGAAATTGCTAGTATTAAAAATGATTAAGCATTTAACTTTTTTTAGATATAAAAGTTCATCTTCAATTAAAATGCAAGAAAATAACTGGTGAATAAAAAATTAAATAATAGATAGTGAATGCAGCTGATGAATAACATTCCACAAAAGACGAACGGGTTCCAAGAGGCAGCTGATGAATAACATTCAGTCAAATAATATGTTTTTCCATTATAAATTAAATTATTTTTAATGTCTTCACTTAAGTTTATGCGAAAAAAAAAACTCAAAATCTCTATAAAATATCTTTTATATTTTCGCTCTCTTAAAAAGTACATTCAATTTAAATTTAATTGTGGGATACAAAGAGATGAGTAAAAGATTACTTTAATTTAATATTAGAACAAAATTAAATGAGATATAAGGAAATTTTGTGACTTATGCGGCACAGTAAAAACGAACCAAAAAAATAATAATATATGATCTTAAAATAAAACCTTTCCCTTGTCTTTCGTGCTCCTAGTGCATGTTCCTTTTGGATACTCTTTACAAACATGCGTTATCTTAGTGGAGGAGAATTTAGCTCAAATATTTTTAATAATAATTCATAACAAAATTACAAAAAACAAAATATCATATAAACAAAATCGACGAGGATATAGCCTGAGAAGAATACGAAGGGGATTACATTTACTAGATCAGGATTGGTAAGATCACATTTACTTCATTGGGTTCAAATTTTTGCGTGGATCCAATCAAAAGGGTACATAACTCTTAGACGGGTCTTTCTACCTGCAGCTCCAAAATTTCTTTTACATCTCCAAATTTTTTTTAAATTTCACCATTTTACTATTTAAGAAAAATCACGGACATCACACCCAAAAATTATTTTCGAATGTCGACTTTCAGAAGTCAAAATATATAATTTCCGAAAGTCAAAACATATCACCGAAAATTGACTTCCGAAAATCAAAATATATATGTACATATATACATATATACATATATACATATATATATATATATATATATATATATA
>Ga0214544_1006562_pt1 | contig 21343 bp, 14 predicted proteins | sample CNSS3metaG_FD_160074 | JGI IMG/M metagenome (GOLD analysis project Ga0214544, IMG submission 160074) | Root nodule microbial communities from cowpea collected in UCLA plant growth center, Los Angeles, California, USA - CNSS3 | ecosystem: Host-associated > Plants > Roots > Nodule | place: USA...
AATGGAAGAATGATTGATTGAAGAACCTCTAGATTTTACATAGCAAATGTTATAATTCTTTTGTTATCTTTTAACTCTTTTAGTTTTAATACTTACAACACTTTTAGTTTTAGCATACATTGGACTAAACATATGTTACTTTTAACTCTTAGTTTTAATGCTTATGAACTCTTATCCGTTATTACGTATATTACATGTTTTGTAAAATTATTATTGTTACATAAATCATTAACACAAAATAATATAAGAATTGCTTAAATGAATAATTATAATTTCAGTTTGTTGTCTAAAAACAATAAGCAACATTTAAAATGTATTGTCTATACACAACAAGCCACATTAGAAAAGTGTTCTCTAAAGGATAGATAAGAGGTATGACATTTACATATGACAACATTTAAAAACATGTTGTCTAAACATGAAGCAACATTTTAAATGTGTTGTCTAAAAACAATAAGCAACATTTAAAATGTGTTGCCTATAAACAACAAACAACATTCAAAATGTGTTGTCTAAAAAGAATAGGCAACATTTAAAATGTGTGGCCTATTCTAACACTATAAGGCAACAGTTTTGTAAATTTTTGTGGCCTTTAGTACAAAAATTGTTGCCTATAACCTAAGCCCACAGCCATATCCTCCACACCTACAAAATTGTTGCCAAAGTGTTGCCTAAAGTTTAGGCCACACTTTTTTAACTTTAGCCAACACATTTTACTCGTTGCTTAAAGTGAAAAATGGTGTAGTGTATCTTTAAACATTGGTTAAATGTCATTTGCTTCCTCCTAAACATTTGTGTGCATTAGGATTTCTATTAAGTAAACTGAGTGTGCTTTTATTTTTCTTTGAGTATTTGTTCATTTCAATTGGTTCAATTGTTTTAATTGAGTTATTTTAATTTTTATGATCTATATGTTGTGTCTAGAGTCATGTATAGTTCTTGTTTTATCATAAACTCTTTAGTTTTAATCAATTATTTTCTTTCAATTTTGATATGCAACATCAACCAAATTATACATGATCTTTCAGTGCTTTTGTGTTTTAATTTTGTAAAAAAGAACAAGTAATAACAAATAGCAACATAGGCAAGATGCAAGATATGTATGTCCACATCTCCCTTAATGCTTTACAACGAATAGTGGTTAGTAATACATTGTAGCTTAAAGGATTAAGCAAGAAGAAAAAATTGCCTTTTTTTTGACAAACATAAGGAGTACTCAAAATTTTATTAGTGACATTTAAGCACATAGTTTGTCAAAGATTTTTTCTATAATGGTTGCTTTTGATAAACAAAAGCTATTGATCACTCAAAAGTGTGAGCACATAGCATTCAATGATTATATATTTATAGCAAACTTTTCAAGTTACCTAGAAAAACATTTGGAATCATTTGGGGCATGCATTTCTAATTATGATTTAATGTTCCATATTATTTAAGCTTCAAGTTCACAAACTTGTTTGCATTCCTATTGAATGTTATCATTTATAAAATTATATTTTTATTCACCTTAGATAAAGTTGAATGGAAAACTTTTTACTCCATTATAGTTGTTTCATCACACACACTAAAGGAAGATGGAGAACACATAGGTGTATCAACAACATATATTGATGTAAGTCACAAATATAATATGTTAGACTATCAAAAGAGTGGTGTCTCTTTAATACTTTTAATATTTAACTATCATTTTGTTTTAATTATAATAATAAAAATTTACTTGTGCATGTGAAAAAGACTATCAATCTACATCTATAACAAGAGTGTCTCCACTTGATGAATTACAACTTTGGTGTAAAGTTGCTAAAATTAATAAAGACAATATATATGAGCTTGGATTTGAGTCCGTCAAGGAGGTTGGAAATCACTCATATCAAAAATCTTCTTTATCATTAGTCCATGCTATAAGAGAAGACATTGAACAATTAAAAAACAAGGTAAAGGTAGTTGAAACTGAGAAAGATGATATTGATTAGAGAATTTTATTTAATGAGAGAGAAGTTCAATAAAACAACAAAATGTTGCAAATGTTGATGAACAAGATGGAATTCAACCTTGAATACGAAGTACAATTTATTTTGTAGATATTTACATTTGAACTTTATAGTTTATAACACTTTTAACAGTATCTTCGTCTAACAATTTTAACCTAGATATATTAAGCATATATTTTAATGGTTATCGTCAGTTAATATTATTTTGACTAACTTTCTAAAATTATAAAATACTTCAAAGTTACAAATATGTATAAATACATACAAGATATATTATCTTTTCTCAAAAATAAAAAAAAAGAAATATAATTTAAGAAACTACCAATTTCGTAACTGATATATCAATCACTAGATTTGTTTCAAATTTAGCCACAATAATCGATTAATGAATCAATCACAAATTTGATTATACAATCAATCATCAAATCGATCACATAATTAATCATTAAATCAATCATTAAATCAGTCTCAGATTCAATCACAATAGGTTACAAAATTAGACATATGAATCAATCACAAATTTAATCATACAATCAATCATCAAATCAATCAATTATCAAATCGATCACATAATTAATCACTAAATCAATCATTAAATTAATCACATAATCAGTCACAGATTCACTCACAATAAGTTACAAAATTAGCAATCACATAATCAGTCACAGATTCACTCACAATAGGTTACAAAATTAGCCATTGAATCAATGTCACAAACATTACTGAGTAATAGTTTGGTGACTACTTTTTGATTTTTCTTGTAGTGTGTTGCTTCCCTACTCCTGTTTTCCTACTGCTATGTAATTAATCATAGTCAAGCACAACACCAACCCATTGTGGTCCAATTCGCACACAAAGATCGTCCAAGTATAATTATGGACCAAAATGTAACCGTCATATCTTCAGAATTAACAATTAAAAACTAAATCTTTAAAGCCATTGATCCGAAATAAATATATCTTTTAAGTACAGGGAAATACATGACACGTAGATGTGTAACAACTTCAGTAATGCTACAAACCAAAAAGAATTACTACAACAATCCAATTCCGCTTTTGGAATAGATCAGTGCAGAAATAAATAAAGGTTGTTACAATAAAAGGCCTCAATTCTTGTGAATCAGTAGATATCGACAACCAAGCTACATTTATATCCAAGCCAATGCCAAAATCAGATCCTTTAAGTACAGCTTCTCTAACTAGAGAAGCCTAAGATGTGCCGTATCATTCAGCCTTTTTATCTGCCAACCAGTTCTCAGAGAATGCTGCAAGACAGTCACCGATGAGTCTTCTATGCAAAACTTATGTGACATCAGAGGGCTACATCCAAGAAGACCAGTCAGGAGACACTTAATTGGCACAGAATGAGTAAATAGTCCTATACAAGCCACAGTAGGTGAAAAGCTGCTGAAGCCAGAATTATGCAGAGAACTTTGGTGGTTTGCATTACCAGAAGAAATTTCTTCTTCAATTACATCACCAGTGTTTGTGACAAATTGTAGCCTGCTCTTACCAGACTTTTTCCTGGAGAACGCAGGCCGATGCCTGCTGAGCAAATCCCATTGGTTAGGAGCGAGAGAAGGTCCATCTTGGTCGTGAATTGAGTTTGTGAGAAGAGCGTGGGAGTTGTGCTGTGCAAATGCATGGTTGTCATTTTGATGTGATGATAAATCTAACCTTAATTTTTCATGTAATCCCAGGACAGTTCCATTTAAGAAGTTAATCATCCGGAATTCTACTTGCCTAAGTGATTCACCAGAAGGTGCAGTAAAATCCGGCTGGGACCTGTCAATTAAGGCCTGAATTTCAGGGGTGTATATTTCTGATCGAAGGCAACCTTCCCAATTCCCTTGACTAATCTCTGTAAGTGCATCCGAGGATTGAATTTGTTCCTCTGAAAAACTGACTTCCTGTTCATTGGAATTTTAAAGATTAAGATTTGAAGCACAATATTCTGGAATGCAGCAAGTCCTTTTCTCATTTGCAGTGATCAGCAATTAGAGAAATGAAATTTCTAAAGACACATGAAGTTCAATGTAAAATAATCATGCCATTACTGCAGACTTTAGAGTAAACTAGTTTCTGGTGTTTATTTTGTACATGCTTTCAAAACATTGAATACACTCAACCACGTCTTTCTGAACAACATTATTCAGTGTCTAGCATCAAAATCCATAGTATTATGAAGCTTTTACAGTTTACAGCTTTTCCATCTTGCTTTGCTAAACTGAGAATTTTCTATAACTTTTAGTCATACAAATCAGCATACAACAAGCAGAGCAATAGTCAGTTCTGGTAGCTTTGGCTTTTGCCCCATCTCCTTCACAATTTCATAGATATGTTATGTAATCTCACATTTATTCACCTAACATCCATGTTTTCAGTAAATTGCAAGTGAAAATATTCAGCATTGGTTCTTTACAGTTATGCAAATGAAATAAATTTTATTCTTTAACGTCAAAGTTGATGGCAAGAAAATGACAGGACCAATTTAATGTTACACAAGTCGAAAGACTAATTTGGTGCATATATGAATAGAGGACCAAAATTACGTCACATGTATCCTTGAAGGATCAAAACAGATATTTACTGGTTTAAAAATGAGCTAGCAGGATACAGTGTGTGTAGAATCTTAAAAAACCTTACATCTTAGTAAGAAGTGTCTGGCTATAGCATATTTTTCAAAAGCTTGTTATAACCTGAACTAAATTTAAAATAAAATTGTTTATTAAAAAGTCTAGTTCATAATTGACTTTTCCAATCTAAATTTATGCCGACTCTTTCCTTTCCAGTGCCTCTCCTTCTTCGGCTAGGTTTAAAGGCTGTTAAAGGATGAGAAAAATTGACAGCAACCACCTTATCCACCCAAGACTTGATATAAGCTGACAACCACAAAATTTTACAACTCTATATAGAAATTCAATATTAGAATCAGTTTTGAAGTAATTATGAAGTAAACTACACTTAACCTTGACCTGTAATTTGTTTTATATGCATAGGTGTTTTTCTTTGATATCATTTAAAACTAGTTATCAATGTTGCAAGATATACAGTCAGCTAAGATCTGGAAAATAACACAAGTTACCCGACTTTCTTCCATGTATTTTATCTCAGATTTAATGTATGACATCATCCACTAATTTCATAATTGAACAAAATATTAGATCAAGATATTTTTTGAACAGAAAGAATTGGAAAGAAATAGATCTCTTGCAATTTTAGTTGTCTACTGTTTTATGCCCTGCTAATTTAAGATTACAATAGAAGTGGATGTATCCTCCTGATAACAGCTTAAGTAAGTTTTCTACTCTAAATTTAAAGAATTGACTTTTATGCCAAATTTAATTTAGAAGGGAAATGATTTGAAGTTAATATAATTCTCTAAAATATTAGAAGAGAAAACCAACTTAAGCTGTGATCAGATAATATACATCCACCTCTCCTGTAATCTTAAGAGTGGCATGGCCCCTCATAGCATAGTAACCATAACAACAATCTAAATAACACATGGTATATTGATATGTAACCCATCCATCAGAGACATCAATTCGGTATAAGATGTCCTAAAACGGTCCCACATATTATTTTACTAAAATAATAAGCAAACACAAGCTACGACATATATACAAAAGAATCAGATCGCACATTTCCAATTTAACTAAAATAAGGTTTATAAATCCAACCCCATATCCATATGTTCAGCTTTCACATTTACCCTCAACCATTAAGGGAAGTGTTATCTATATCGAATAACAGAAAATATCGAAGACCATAAAATCCTTTATGAGAATATATCAAAAGTCATAACAGGTTATGGTGAAATCATTGTGTACAAAAATAAAATAATATATATATATATATATATATATATATATAATTTAAAACATCTAGAAATATAAATAACTAATAATAATATCATGTCTAAGAAATTAAAAATAACAATAAAATCGAATCAAAATACCAAAATTTCAAGTTCAAAACTTAAAATACAACAAAACATAATGTAGGAGCTGGTTAAAACAAGATGTAGCAGTTTGTTGGTTCAATGTAGGTAGGGTGAGCATCAACCGAAATGGCGGTATCAGCAACAACGTAAGCGGAAATGGCAGCATGAATGGCAGTGTCAGCAGAAGCAGCGCTAGCAACCTTGTCACCAGCAGGCGGTGTCACTAGTAGCGGCAACGACAAAGATAACACGATAAGAAAGGAGACCGTTGGTTTAATGTGGCTAGGCTGAACTAGGTCAATATTTTGTTCTAATGTTTGGTTTGGGCCCGTTGTTTCGCCCAACTTAATTGCCTCGGGTCGGATTCATATTGGAGTTGATAGAGTCTAATATCCCATTGGAGTTTGATATAGTGATCAAGATTTCCTAGATGTTGTAAGTTTGTAGTGCAAGTTATTTGTACAGTTTTTTTATAGTGGAACCAACTTTTTAAGCTTGAAAAACTAAGACTAGATGTAAGATTTGTAGATCTGAACCAGTATCAATCTTTTTGTGTTTTCCTGTTCCTACTCTATGTTCTTTAATTGTATAGCTATCAATCTTGATTCTCAAATGTAATTGCATTCTGGTTTTCTGAACTCAAAGTGTCTTAAAATATTTAAAGATAGAGAATCTTTTGAAAAAAAAAGTTTTAAAACCAATTCACTCCCTCTTGGTTTAACAATGTCATTCTCTCTTTTTCTTACAAACACTGCACAGACATGAAATGACACACCACACAAACAACACAATGTACATACAAAAAGCATTAATAAAGCCTTGTGTCTAGCAAGGTCAGCCACATGAATGCACCATACAAGCAGGCTCCGTTATGATACAATGTATACAACTAGTACAAAATCAACATTAAACACAATTCCATATCAAAAGAAACAATGCTCTAAAAGCAAACATGAGTCAGTATTCTTGTAGACATAGTAAAATGCTATAGTTTGTCTAATTACTAGAATATTCTCATCCATCTTACAAAAGCTTAAAAAACATAAAATGCATTTAGAAGCATTCAGAATACATGGCAAGAGGACATCTAGAACAAACATACATAAAAACAAATATTTTGAAATGTAAATGATCCTTGCACTGGCAAACTATCATACCCATTCAAACTAAATATTCTCGTTTATCTTTCTACAAAAGCTTCAGCAACATAAAATGCAGTTAGAAGTATTCAGAATACATGGAAAGAGCACATGCGGAACACATCCTTGCACTTGTAAGCAATCGAGCACATTCATACCAAGTATTCTAATTTACCCTTTAACAAATGCTTACAAAATATAAAATGCAATTAGAAGTATTCAAAATATATGGCAAGAACACATGTTTGACACACATAAACACTACTACTATTTCAAAATGTAAGTTATCCTTGAACTTGCAAAAACAACCAAACACATTCAAACTAAGTATTCTCACTAATAGCCATCTACAGAAGCTTAGAAAACATAAAATGCAGTTAGAACATTAAAAATACACGGCAAGAACGCACGTGGAACATTCAAAATGTAAGTGATCGTTGCACTTCCACAAAATTGAGCGAATTCACACCGAGTAAAGTACCTTTGACACTGAAACCGCCGTGGACCGCGCCCGATCAAGCGGCGACGAATACACAGCGCTGAACCGAACCCCCTGCGACTTGAGGAACACGGCCAGAGCCCTGGCCTGGCGCATTCCATTGGCGGTAAGCGCGGCGGCAGGGCAGCGACCGCCGACCAAGTCCGGAGCCAAATTTAACTCGCACTCGCCGTGGCTGATTAGGAAAACCTCCGTCACAGCCTCGTCATACGGCACCATCCCGTTCGCGGAGAAGCTCCGCGAGAGTGCAGGCGGCGACAGCAGCGGCGGTTGCGGCCCGAGGACGTTGTAAGGATCCCAGACCTTGATCGAGGGACCGAGGCGCGGCGTCCCGAGCGACGAGAGCTGCGGTGAGAGCGGCGACGCGGAGGCGTGGCACGGCAGCATCTCCGGCTCCTGTTCGAGAACCTTCTTCACCATGTGGTTCCCCAATTGGGTCCGGCCCAACAGAGGCCCGTTGAGGTTCCTCTCATCCTCTTCCTCTTCCTCCTCTTGCTCTTCTTCTTCCTCCTCTTCTTCGCTATCTTCCTCAACTTGCAGTGACTGGCTCGCGCCCATTTTCAGTGGGTGCGTCGGATCGCGCAAGATGGGGGTTTTATCGCTCAGATTTGAAGCGCATCAGTGAGGAGGGGAAATGAATGAAAATCGGTCGAGAATGGTGAATGAATGGAAATGAAAAGAAGTAGATCTCGCTGAGTGTGGTTTTTCGATCTTCATTGGATGTGGGTTTTCATGGCTTCGTGGTTCTTCGTAGCTAAAATCTAATCTACCGTGTCAGATGAAAATATATATATATACACAGTATATATGTATGTATACTACGAAGACGAAGCCAATGCATTCACTAATAACAACGTATTTGTCTTACCCAGTTATCCATTTTTTTACTACCCTATATCCTTTTTACTTATTACATGTTTTAAAAGAAATTATTTTATTATTTCTGTCTTTATTTATCCTTTTTAACTGCATAAGAAAAATAAATTAGAATGCATTTAATTAAATTTTAGGTAACTACTTTAACATTATAAATGTGTAAATTGTTATAGATGGATATAATGAATTATAAATGTTTAAGTTATTAAAAAAATTTTACGTGAGCTATGATTTTCGTCCTTATAAAATTATGGATATTTGTTTTTTAAGGATAAAATTTTAATATTTTTGTTCTGGATAAATTTTTAATATTCTTTTTTGTCTTTCAAAATTATAAATGGGTTTAGTTAAATAACTTTGTACTATGAAAACATGATATCATCTTAATTATCCAACTCGAGATGATGTCGGTCTACTCGAACAACATGATATCATGTTGGTCAGGGGCATAACATCCATGGTAAATGATTAAATTAAGATGATGATTAAAAACACATTAATATGATATTAGGCAAGTTAATTAAGGTGATTAACCACGTGGACCTACGTCAAGCTAAAAGTCCATAAACACATTACATAGTACATGTAAATTAATTATGTTTCATTATAACAACATTTATTACCATATAACACACTCGACTGAATTGAGTGTCGGGATATGAAGTTGGAGGTTGGAGTACACTTGAAGAGTTGTCTACTATGGGGACAACATATATTATGTGAAGAAAGGTTGTATGGTGTCTATGAGGAGCAAGATGGTTAGAGCTAAGGAGAGAGACCAAGCTTCAATAGAGATGGACATGTTATTGGAAATGTAGTAAGAACTCAATATATCCATCTTGCTGAAAATATCTCCTATTGTTTATCAAACTTGTGAATCTGAAATATGGCACAGAAAGTCCACATAAGATAACAAACATACATAAATACACATACTTCTCATATCACTAATATGGTTTGTCATATCAGAATTTGGTTTATTAATTTTCTCTTCTAATTCCTTAATTTGACATATGTTAGCTTTTCAATTCCTTACTTTTCTTACTTTTTCTCCCCATTTGGATTCATCAAATAGTATTAAAGTAGACAAGAATGAGAATAATAGCTAAATTTCATTAATGAAAACCACGATACAAGGAATCAACCAACAATAGAAAAGAAAAAAAAAAATTGTTGCAATCAACACACTAATATTAAAAACAACCAACTGAAATATTGAAAAAACTCATAAAACAGAAATGCAACACCAAAGATGCAATGCATGATGTTGAAAGCCAACCCAATTAAGGATCCTGATTATTGTCTCTATTGTGGAATGAGGTCAATTGATCATGAATTCCATGAATTTGATCATCCAACTCATAGAACCTTTCATTGCAGAAATTGTGGTGTGCATCTTGAGACACGTTGATCTCGTCTAGTTGGTGAAGAACCAGACTCAAAGGGGAAATATGTAGGGCCTCTCTCTTCTAGAGGATTGTGTGGAACAATCTCCATTGGTTTAGTAGTAGGTTCATCAACATCCTCTTGATTAGCCCCACTTGGGCCAACTTCATGACCCTTTGCTCCACCAACTGTTGCTCCACCAATTCCTCATGCTATCCAAACATTTCGAACCTTAGCAAATACCATCTTATGTAGGTTGAGGCATGAGACATGTTTCAAAATACTAGTAGACTCCTCCAGCTCATCTTCCACATTAGCTCCAAAGTACTCTATGAACTTGGAGATCAAAACCACATATAGGAGCTTGAAGTCAGTGAGCCTTTTAGCTTTCATCATATGATCTTGAATATGAAATATCTAGTCAACTTGCACATTATTTTGAATGCAGTACATCAACATGAGATCTCTTTCATTCAAAGTGGAATGATTGCTTCCATGAGGTGCAATAAGTTTAGTGACACTCATTCCACCTTGAGTCCTCCAACATGAAAAGTTATGATTTCTCCACCAACCCTTCTTAGACACTACCCATAGTACTACACTTTGTTGAACTCCTCCACTGAACCCATTACCCCCTTTTTCACTTGCACTCTTCTTTGTCTTAGACCAATCGTGTTCTTCCAAGCCTTTTTGGATATCTCCATATTCATACCCTTCACGCAAGATATAAGAACACCATTGTTGAATTGTGGGTTAGTGAAAACTCACAAGGAAGGATTTGAGTCTTTGATGCTTGAGTTGTTGGTGTAGGCCTTTAATGTTCTCAGTTCCAAGCTAGGAGAAACGAAACATCTTAAGGATGTTAATCTGCTTTCTTGTCATCTATATTAAGGAAACTTGGATCTTTTCTTAATTGCCATTAAACTAATGTTCATTGTTTGGAGAGTTAGGGGTAGGAGGAGTGGAATGTTCCTCTTCAAACTAAATACGACGTTGTGGACGTCTAGGCATACTCACCTTAGGTTTGGAGTTTGCTAAGAGAGATGAATGTAGATACAGATTTGCAAATGCAGTATTTATAGAGGAACACATTGAATGCAAAATCAACTAGTCAAATTGTGCAGTATTAGTGTATTTAATTTTGTTTATGTAATCACAACAAATTAAATGCAATAGATTATCTGTATCAAAATTAAAGCATTATACTTCCAATGAGTTTTCATGAGTGGATCAATCAATTCAGATCATGTATGCATGCACATTGGAATCACGCAACATATATGCTTTATGGTCAATGCAATCTGAAAAGTAACAAATAAATGATGCAATAGCTCTTACAAACAGACTGTACTATTGGATCTGTTTTAAGCAAATATTTGTTGTTTATGTGAAATAAACACATAGATTTTTAAAATCAACAGGTTAAGAGTTTATTAGATCATAGCTTCCTGCACACAATATTTGTTTAAGTGAAATCAACACAGTTATAAAATCAACAGGTTAAAAATGTGTAAGATTATTTCCTGCACACAGTAACTTTTTAAGTGAAATTAACACATAAAATTGTAAAATCAACAGGTCTCAAAATATGTAAGATTATACTTTCTGCACAAAAATAGCTATTTAATTGAAATTAACACATAAAATTGTAAAATCAACAGGCTAACTATGTTAGATCACATTTCATGCACACCAATATCCAACTGCTATATATTCAACCTCAACTGTAGAGAGTGCCACATATGCTTGCTTCTTGTTGTTCTATGATATCAAACTCGAGCCAAGTAGGTGAAAAATTCCACTTGTGCTTTTCCTATCCAATTTGCAACCTGCAAAGTCAGAATCTAAATATCCACTTAGACTAATCTTAGAGTTACCTAGATACCACATTCCAACACTAATTGTCTATTTCAGATACTTGAGAATCCTCTTTGTAGCTTTATAGTGTGATTCCTTTGGATTGGATTGAAATCTTGCAAACATACACACACTAAATTAGATATCTGGCTTACTTGCAATTAGATAGAGCAAAGAACCAATTAGTGCTTTGTATTTGGTGGAATCAACTTGTTGCTCAGCCTCATCTGAATTCATATAGCATTTTGTAGCAATTGGAGTGGCAAGTTCTTTGCACAATTCTGCCTCAGCAATATCGCCTGGCACCGCTCCTAAGTCGCCAGGCGAAACACATTTCCAAACCGCCTGGTGGGGGACACGTACTGCCAAGCGCCAAGCGCCTCTCATCCCACTGCTACTATAGGTATCGCCTGGTGGGACTACCCTCACCACCAGGTGCTAGACGTACTAGTAGCTCTCTGGATTTAGAGATATCGCTTGGCGATCAAATCCTACCGCCAGGCGCCACATCAGTAACTTATTTTACTGGTTTTTCGCAGATTACAGAACCAAGTTTCCCCCTCTATACTTCCACCAGGCTCCCCTGAATTGCCAACTAGATCATTAATACACGTTATTTAGTCCCATGGTTCCAAGTACTTCATATCAAGAACAAACCTTACTACCCCTTCCATATAGATCCTATTCACCCCTAATCCCCAATTCTCAAGTTGGCACATTAGAGTTCCTACTCTAGCCACCAAAGATCCTTGATTCATTCTAAATTCCATATGTATATCGCTAATTTCCTAATAACAGTCCTACCAATAACGATTCTATAATTCACATATCAACTACTAACCACTAAGGAATACTTGCATACCAATTCCATTTGAACCTTTTTCTAAGACCCTCAACATACTAATTTCTTTTGTAACTCATATATAGTCTGGTATCCTACACATGATATTAACCATTTTCTAGTCATAATGCTCAAAATAATAACCGAACTTTAAATTCAGTTCTCCTTCTTACTTCTAAATACTTTATCCACCCCTTCCTTCCTTGCTTAGGGTCACTTATTCCACGTTCATCAGTAATCCACCATGACAGAACCCCCAAACTCACAGTGCACCTAACGACCACACAGTACCAATCTGTACTGTGTTGGCGCTTGGTGGCACGGGTCTTACCGTCAAGCGGTGCATACATTTCTGGGTGAAACCCAGAAATTTCTCTACACCCGTGAAGTCCCCCCAAAAATGCCAATTTCATTTCTCTGCCTATTTCATTAACATTGCACTTAATCTTACTTACAGTTATACGAATACTCAACATAAGCCATATCTAGTGCAATTCAGATATTAATTACCTCATAGATCAACAACCCCAATTTCCAACCTTAAAGTAAGTGTTCATGGCAATTTCATCAAATTAACTCCAATTGACAGAAAAATTTCCAATTTTCTAGTGTCCAATAATCAATTCAAGTTAAGGTTCCCTTCCTTCCCGTTCAGAATCCACCCAGAACACACAAATCATCAAAATCGAGTCAATTTTGGCTCGCGTCGCCTGACAGGTGTTCGTCACCGCCAGGTCGTTCATTCAAAAACCCACAAACTAAGTGATAAGGGATGTGTCGCCTAGCGGCATGTTGCTTGCCGCCAGGCGGCTCCTCGCAGGAACCTAGAATACACACCAATTCAGATGAGTTGCCTGGCAGCTTTGAAGGCCTACCAAGCAGTTTCTGGAAATTTTCCAGAATTTCACAGTTTTCACAACTTAAGCAATATTAAATCATCCAGAATACATGCAATTCATACAATTAAACGATACAATTTAAAATGCACAGAGTTCAACTCCCCTGACCTGGATTCCTTGCTTTAAAATTGACACGTCTAGAGGTATTCCTTGATCAACAATGGCAACCCTTTTTTTCTTTCACGAACCACACTTACTCTCTCTCTGAACACAGTGATAGCTATCAATTTCCTCTCCTCACCTTGCTCAACAATGACACACTCAGAAACCTTTCTTATGCCCAAAATTGGTCTTTTAATGGTGTCTTAATGGTAGGTTAATGTTTCAAAACGAAAATTGGTTTAATGTTGATGGTAATTGCCATCCAAGGATCATTATGAGCTATTTTTCAGCCCCTCTTGGCTGCTCCTTGGCTAGCTAGGGTTCCTCTGCCCTTTCCCATTCATGCCAAAGAAAATTTTGGCAAAAAGAAAGTTTAATTTGGATTTACCAAGGTGCGAACCTATAACCATGCCAATGTCAAATCAATGCACAACCATTCAACCAATTCATATTTCGTGATAATTCCTATAATTCTAGGATTATATTATTACTCATTATGATCAAACATATTATTAAAATAATAATTAATTAATAACACATAAATGGTAAACATAAGACTTGAACCTAAGTCCCCTCACACAATCAAGTACTCTCAACCATTTGAGCTAGTACTTTTCCACGTCATAATAATCAACATTTAATTTCATAAATGCTCCTAATACCTGCATTTATTAATTATTTAATTAATTAAATTTAGCGGATCTTACATAGAGCACGTGCGAGAAATCTGCTACAGACCATACTCTGTAACGCCATGGTGAAGTTCCCAATACGAACATGGTTCATAACATCACAAGACTACCAAACTCGTCAGCTTAATGCTAAGGAGGCAATATATCTGGACCCATCCGTATGAGCCACCACTCGCACACTCACATCGGCAACAGTCGCCAACCCAAGCCACAACTCAAGAGTTCCTCGTGTTCATCCACCATCCCGAGCCACAACTCATGAGATGTCATTCCGAGCCACAACTCAAGGAATGCGACGTTCTTAACCCCTATCCTAAGCCACAACTCAAGGGATACGTTCCGAGCCACAACTCAAGAAACACCACCAAGCCGACCTTCGAGATATCACCAAAGTCTCGTAAACCACACACAATCCAAAGCAAGAAAAACACAAGCCTTGCCTCTGCATTATCGCTTGGCGCTGCTCTGAGGCTACCAGGCGAAACTCGCTTCCAGACCGCCTGTGGGGGACACGTGCCACCAAGCGTCAAGTGTCTCGGTTTCCTCTGTCTACAGGTATCGCCTGGCAGGACAAGCCCCATCGCCAAGCGCCACTCACTTCCAAGCCCATTGTGATCGTAGTTATCGCCTAGCGGCAATACACCATTGCCAAGCGCTACACCAGTACTTGCACAATACTGGTTTTTTTTTTGTTAGGCACTGCAGACCCCTTTTCCATTTGTTTCCCAATCATTGCAAACATACTTAATCTCTAACTTAGGTATTTCCATCATGCTATGTGACTCATATACCACAAATGCATCATTTTCCACTTGATTAATAGATGCACTTTATCTTTATATATATCAACTCTCTAAGTCAAGTATTCCATTACACTATAGGATCCATATTCACCACCACCATATTACCGTCTAGTCTTGCACAGTGCAATTAGACCCTTTCCAATAGGAATCTTTTCCACGTAAAAACCTTATCATATAATAAATCTATATCGCATATCCCACTAGTGCATCTTCATTTAGTGCTTCCAGATCCTAATTGTACTATAACTTTCAATTCCAGGAATGCTTTTGTTTAATAAAACTCCCTATGTACTGTTATTATGATAATGATGTTTCCCCGTCCCCATTAACATTCAAATTAATGTATGCTAACATGTTATGTATATAATCACCCTAAACCTCTATCTAGTCAATTTCTCAATTCCACTTTCAACATTAATCTAATTTCCCAGAATTACAAACCCATCACTTCTCCTCACAGCCATGCAAAAATCACCTTTTCTACACTGGTGCCTGGCGGCACCTAGCCTACCGCCAAGTAGTGCATTAGTCCTAAGAAACCTAGAATTCTACCATGTACCTGTGAGAAACCCCAAAGTCCTATTCCAAGTAGTTTCTCTTATTTTCCACTCTATACACTTCATGCATATGCAATTAATTACTTTATTATATTAGAATTTCCAACACCTATAATTGTATTACTCTTGATTACACAATCTGTTTCATAACATAAATTCCCCAAATATTCAACCCTAATTCTTACATATATTAATCTCCATTGAAAAACAAAAATTCAGGTTATCACTACACACTTTATCTAATTACCGAACATCCCATATTACAGAGACTCCCATGAGTCCCTCAAATTCTCAGAAACCAAATAACAACCAAAACACAACAACCCTGCATACGTTGGCTGGCGACAATTCTTCGCTGCTAGGCAGTTCAAGTGGAAATCCAGAACCTGGGTTTGACATATGCATCCCCTGGCAGCCTTGAATGCCCGCCAGTCGGTTTTTGGAAATTTTCCAGAAACCCATGAACTCGAGATATGTCCAACTACAAATGATGCACAATTTATTTCATAAACATACAATTCAGCTCTCCTTCTCACTCAGTTAGCACAATGCACACTCTAATTTTCTCTCCTCATAGTGCTCTACAATGGCAGACTTAGAAAAACTCTACTTCTCACCTCTAGTTGGCCTTTTAATTAGGTCTTAATGGTGGTTAATGGCCAAAAACGAAAATATGGTTTAATGGTGATTGTAATTGCCATTCAAGGACCATTATGAGTTGTTTTTCAGCCCCTCTTGGCTGCTCCCTTGTCAGCTAGGGTTTCTCTACCCTTTCACATTCATGCCAAAGAGAATTTTTGCAAAAAAGAAAGTTTAATTTAAATCTACCAAGGTTTGAACCCATAACCATGCCAATGTAAATTAATGCATAACCATTCAACCAATTCATGTTTCTTAATAATTCCTAAAATTCTAGGATTTTATTATTACTCATCATGATCAATTATATTATTAAAATAATGCATAATTAAAATAACACACAATTTAACATACATGGGACTCGAACCTAAGTCCTCTCACATAATCAAGTACTCTTGACCATTTGAGCTAGTACTTTTTCACATCATATCAATCAACATTTAATGTCATAAAGGCTCCCAGTGTCTGCATTTATAAATTAATTATTTATTTAATGAATTAACTTTAGCAGGTCTTACATTCCCTCCACCTTATATAATTTTCGTCCTCGAAAATTGGACTTACCAGGAAATAGGTGAGGATACGACTGGTGATACAAAAGAAAAATGTTCACAAAAGTTGCTAAGCTTATGTCTAGTAGATACTCCCTTATAAATGTCACCAATGATGTTGTCCTTTGATAGCCCTTTAGGAGTAGTCCAATCCTTTGGTAAATTGTTGTGAACAGGAATTTCAGTTGATTGAATTTCCTTTTCAGTTGATTCATTTTTTTTTCTAACTTGCTTTCCTAGAATGACATCATCTTCATCTACATCAATTATACTTGATCTTGCAAATTTGAGTTAGATTCATCAAATACAACATGTACAAATTTTTCAACAATCATAACCTTTTTTTTATACACCATATATGCATGACTATTTGTAGCATAGCTAAGAAAGATTCCTTCATCTACTTTTTCATCAAACTTACAAAGTTTTTCTTCATCATTATTTAGAATGAAGCATTTTGAACCAAACACCTTTAGGTGAGTCAAAACAAGCCTTCTACCTTTGAAAAGCTCATTAGGGGTTTTCTTCAAAGAAGACTAATCAACACACAATTTAAAACATAACTAGTTGTGTTGACTACATCAGCCTAAAAGAACCTTTTCATTTTCTAGGACATTGGAAAAAAATAAGTATCATTTTTGGATGCTAAAAAAATTGTCCATGTAAACCTAGAGAAATCATCTACTATGACCAATGCATAGAAGTTCCTACCAAGTCCCATGGTTCATGAATGTCCAAACAGGTCCATGTGAAACAATTCTAAAGGTCTTTCAATTGAAACACAATTTTGATGTTTGAAGAGACCTTAGTTTGTTTTCCCTTTTGGCATGCTTCACACACCTTATCTTTCTCAAACTTAAGTTTTGGTATTCCTTCAGCTTGTTATTTTCTACTCTACTTATTTAAATGTTGCATATAAATGAGACAAAGTCTTCTATAACATAACCATGTGCCATCTTCTTTTGTAAATATATGTTGTTAATTGATACATAATGCAGATCAATATATGTTGTTAACTCTTTAAAAAAAATTATTCCTATGCTTTTAAGAGTTCTTCTAAGGAAAATTTGGTGTTATTTCCTTTTCTAAAACAGAAAATATTGAAAAAAAATAAATGATTGTAGTAAAGCAAATGTACAAATAACAATACTTAGAAATGACATACTACGACTCCTTAAAAGAATATGGTACAAAATAAGTTTTCTTTATCATTTTACTAAAAGTAATACAATTTTACTCCCAAAACATTTACACAGAACTAGCATTCAATAAATATTTATAATTACGAAGATTTCAAATTAGAGGACAACAAAATTTTTCATAACTAAAAACATTTAATCTTAGCAAAAGTCTATGTTAACGTTTGAACCATCTAATATAGTTATAACCACAATGCATTATCTATTGTTTAATGTTTTGATGATAATATAAATTATAAATAATTGCATTAAGTATGTAAAATCTTTATATAGATTAGAATCATCTAACGTCTTGTTGGTTAGGTATACAATGTTAATATCCATGTAAATATAAAATGATATGCATATGCATATATATGCATACATACATATATATATATATATATATATATATATATATATATGTAAAGATATTAAGAAAATATACAAGTTAACTATTGAGATCATAGATGGTCTAATCCTATATGTCCAACAAAATTGTATAGTAATAGTAGATAATATGAGTTTTGATGATGATAAATAATCTAATTGTTTTATCTGACTGATCTAACATGAGTTTTGTTGAAGATAAGGTTTTCATTAGACCATGCAATGCTTGTAGCAAGTCTTACGATAGTCAGTCTGATAGTCGATAGAATTCTTAGCATTAAATTAACTTATAAATAAACCATAATAACAAAATCTTTCTATATAAAATCAAATGTATGGAATATTATCTACACTAATTATAATATCTATGTTTAGAAAAACTTCAAACGATCATGCAATGATATTTTTAAGGAAATAACTAAACTAATGTGTACATGATTACTTCTGGTTAACCATTATCTATGCAAATATTGTTTTATTGTTTCTAAAAGCATAACTAAGGCACAAACGCTTTTAATATTCAAATAAGAACTTTCCATATATGACAAGGAAGATGAAGATACTCTTTGAATAGCGTAAGTGACCAAGCGTTAACAAAATTAAATCTACAACAATTATTTCCTATATAAAGCGACCTAGTTGAAGATGCAAAACACAACTGCAATGTACAATGCCTTCTATCTTATCATGATCTTGTAGTGTTCTTTGTTGGTTAGCGTTGAGTTTTGTAATTCCTCAGATTTTGAAGTATCCCGAGTGAGGTTGGATTGGTGTCTTTATCACTATTTTTTTTTAATTTTGATTATTTTCTATCTCAGCATAAGATTAAGAAGGTACTACAAAGTGTGGTTTGTGTACTTCTTTGTTACCAAGAGTGGTCACTAGATTTAGTTGTAATCAATTGATTGTTAAGTGGAACATCTTAAGTTGAATACTTAAAGGAGAAGTAGAAGTAACCAATGAGTTTGGGTGACGCGGTAAAAAATTTGTTGTGTTGTTTGCTTTGCTTATTAACTAAACAATCTAACCTAGTCCTCTGTGATAAGAGTCTATGGTACACTTAACCCCCAATACAACAACGATTTGTTCCGAGATTCACCAATTAACCTAAACAGTTCATTAGAAAAGTTGTACAAACGTTTTCTATCTTTAAAATGAAATATATGTGACAAGACCCGCCGCTATAATTGAAGTAAACTATATTTTAAAAACTTACTACATTTTCACGTAAATCTAAACTAAATGTTAATATGAATAAACTATTTTATTACATTTATATAATTTTGTATTTTTTGTTTCATCTTTTAAACATTATATTTATTAAAACTTACATTCATATAGTGTATATATATTATGATTATGTAAAGGCAAATCCTACACACAACAAACCATACCTGGCTTGTTCGAACAACTTGTTAATCAAGTCTTTTTTATACCTACAAATAGCTAAAAAGGTTTTTAAATGGTTTTGTAGATTTCTCACGAAAAAAACAACACATGTTAATTTTAGTTTAAAGTAAATTGGTAAACACTTTTTACATCCAACCAATAGAGACAACAAGAATCGATTGGATTTTTAACTACTCCAGATACACCATTATTGACTCATCTACCATGTATAAAATCAACAACTAATTTCATACATACACAAAAAATTTACCTGCCTTGAAATTTCATACATCTTCAGCTAAGATCAAATGATCACCATCGTGACTCCATTATCTTTTTGTTTATGGTATGCTAATTTTATTGTCAATGTTCTATTACTTTACCCATTCATTCCAGTTTTACTTTACTCACATTTCATAACTCTTGTTAAATCATCTACAAGATTATCAAATGAATGATCCTGGAGGAATATTTTCATGGCTAATGTTAATGGTTTATGTGCAGGTGAATATAGCAACCATATCAAAAGTAGCAATGTTTTTATTATCAATAATGATGTTACTCTTTAGTGCAACACACTCAGTTGTTTTAGAGCCTGATGAAAGTTTTATCAAGTCAGCTACCTTTTTTTCTAAAGAAATTGCAGTGGGACCAAGAAAAAGTTGCAATGAAAACATTATTAGATATTGACTTTCCAAAGGGTCACATCGAGATCAAGAGTTTTGATGTTGAAGTGGTTGATGAAGATGGTAATTCTCTACCTCTGTATGAAGTTTACCTTCATCATTGGTTTGCTGTAAAGTGAATTGAAAATATTACCATGTCACACTACATTAAAGAAACTCAAGACCTTCACAACGGTATCGAATATAAGAGAAATGATGGTGCATGCCAAGGTTTTTTGCTTCCACATTATTGGGGCTTGGGAGGAGAATCACGAGGAACATCCTCAAATCTTCTAGATCCTTTTGCAGTTGAAGTAGGTAATGCTACAAAAATAAAGAGTGGGTTTAAAGAAAAATGGCTGTTTAGCATCATGGTTATTGATACACGTGGCACACAAGATAGAAAAGGTTGTACAGAGTGCAAGTGTAAGCTTTTAAATATCCCAAAGGACTTTTACAATGTCACAACGGGCATTAATGGTCAATTGTTGTCTAGAAATTATAAAGGAGGACTCTTTTGTTGTCAAGACAACTTACAATGCAAATTAAGAAATGGTTTCTGTGGCCCAACGAGAAAGCTTTCCCTAAGATACAAAATAAGGTGGGTTGATTGGGATGAACACCAAGTGCCTCTTAAGTTCTACATACTTGATTCAACTGATCGTGTAAAATTAAATGGTTCTACACTAATTCATGATTGTCAGGTACATGATTTATTTAATATATACTATGCCTTACATACGAAGATAATACCCTTGAAGAGCTCCATGGGCAGCGAAAATGGATGAAGGAATGGAGGCAAGTTGGAAGGCACTTACAAGCAATGGAAGGTGAAAGAGGTGATAGGATTTCCTAATCTATGCTAGCCTAAGGAAGGTGGCTAGAGGTAGAGAGAGGAAATCTCTAGAAAGTGGTGACTCTCAAAGGCAATAGAGGGAGGAGTG
>Ga0214544_1006564_pt1 | contig 21341 bp, 11 predicted proteins | sample CNSS3metaG_FD_160074 | JGI IMG/M metagenome (GOLD analysis project Ga0214544, IMG submission 160074) | Root nodule microbial communities from cowpea collected in UCLA plant growth center, Los Angeles, California, USA - CNSS3 | ecosystem: Host-associated > Plants > Roots > Nodule | place: USA...
CACATGCCAATTCCGCATAAACTCTATCTTCATTTTAGCAACACCCAAGCGAAGTTTTGAGTTAAATCAATTCATTATTATAGTAAAGATATGAATTGAAATGTGATGTTTTTTCAAAAAATTATTACTAGAATATGAACTCATATCAGAAATTTAGCAATTAAATGATGCATTTTTCTGGTGGACAGAAATTTAGTGCTCAACCGTTAATAGTTATTTGTCATTGACAAAATGAGACACGAAAAATGGTTGTAGTGGTTTGATGTTTTTCATCAATATTCTTTGGTCAAAAGCAGAAAGTAATGTTTAATTCACGCAACTTCTAACCTCTTATAAAAGAACTAATTCAAAGTGTGGATCTGATCAAATATAGCAGAAAACAAAATCCATCAATTCACCCAATGCCATTCTTCTAATTTCAAAACTTCTATATATACCTACATGCTTTGATTCAAATTGAAGCTACAAAATGTTCCACTTAATAATTATAACCTTCTCTTGAAAAATTAGGAGAAAATAAACAAAGAAAAAGGGTAAGAAAAACATAGCGAAAAACCTATCTTAAATTAGATCCGATAATAAACAAGTCTATGACCATTTGACAACTCCTTTAAAGATAAAATAATCTTAATAAAAATTAATTTTTATATTTAAAAAAAAGAAAAAGTAAATAATAATAAAAGATAATGTCAAATAATAGTAAAAGAAAAAATATGTTCTCAAAATATCGATGTCCTTTATAGAAAAGTATAAGTCTATGACTCTAGGTATTCGGATACATGTTACTCTAACAAGATCAAAATGATTAGGAAACGAAGAAAGTGAATGAAATTACCTGAACTGCTAGCAAGGGTCGATGCATGCCTTCCAAGTTCAGGATACCTGTGTAAGGTATGAGTTCTTTGAGATTGCTGGAACTTTCAGCCACAGTTAGTTGATCCACAGCGATCTCATCAGCAACAGCTTCAACAACCTCAACACCAAGCATGTCATCATCATACTCAACCCTGAACACACCCTCTTCATCTTTCCCTAACTTTCCAGCCAGTTGGTGGAACTCTTTGAGAACCACACCAAGGCCAAGCTTGAGCTTCTGCACCATGCCATCAAAGTCTTCTCCTTTGTAGAAGAGAAGCTTCTGGTTGTAGTAGAAGGCCAGGTAGGGAAGATCAAAAGTCACCAACTGGTACTCTTTTCTCCCAATCTTCTCCTCCGGTTGCACATGGCTCTTGTTGGTGATTTTCAGGTTCAGAGACTCCTCCTTCTTCACCACCTCACCTGCCATTTTTTTCTTTTTCCTTTTTCTGAAGAAAAACTATTTGGTGGAAGAAAGTGTGAATTGATGTGTGAGAGCAGTGTTGTGAGTTCAGATGATTATTAATACAGAGAGCAGTGTTGTTGGGAAGCATTTATGGAATTCATGAGAGCGGTTGTGACCAATTAATGATGCTTATTGGGTTAGAAGATTGGTAGCATGTAATTATAGATGCAGAAATGTTTGGTAACATACTTAAAACATTTCTATTTTCTTACCTTTTGCTTAATATTATTCTAAATAATTCACAACACTTAATTAAGAGTTCCTTAATTTATATATATGCTTATGTTGGATCAAGATATACAAATTTTCATTTTATGTTATTTATCATTCAATGCTGTGCTTATTGAAAATTTATTAATGAGAGTTTAGTTTCTTAAATTAAGCACTTAGGTTTCTTTTTGAAAGAAACTTTACCATTTAGTTTAAGATTCTGATAAATAAAGATACTGCTAAAAATATTTAATGCTTTTTATATTTAAAAATGAAAAGTTAGTGAATTTTGTTTTGATCGGCGTTGAGAAAATATTGAACTTGCATTGTCAATAAAGATATATATGTTAATATTTCTATCTAAATATTTTAACGTGCATTGTGATTAATATTTGAAATGAATTTTTCTTAAAGTATTTACATTTTTTTTATTATGAATAATTTAAATGATAATATATGGTTATTTTTAAATGTGGTTATTTTCTTAAGAAGTTATTGAAATACAATTTATAGATAAAGAAGACGCCGAAATGTGTGGCTAAGGACCGTAGCATATTTATTTTTTGAATTGAGAAATAAATTGTATTTTAAATAAATTTCTATGAAAAATTAAAGTAAATAGCATGCATATATATTTACATTAAAATAAAATATATAAAATAAAATTTTATTTAAAATAATGATGATTTTTGTCATAAATAAATATTTCTTTATTTAAAAAATAATTTAATTAATAATTTGATTTCTAAATTTAGGTTTTTTATTTATTTTGATCTATATTTATTTTTTAGAGTTCCCTTGTTAAATAAAGTTTATGTCGTTTTGATGTTAAATTGAAGTTAGACTACTTCTTCCTACACTACCCTTTTTATTCCTGCACCCAATAAATTCTATTATCCCCATTTTATCCTTGCTAAATTGATAATAAAAACAAAATTTTTAATTGCACGTCTCCTATCTCTATCCTCTCTTCCTTCACCCTTCACGTTCATCTTCGTTCTTTGTTTTGATTCTTCACTCTTCCTTAATTTCCTTTGAAGGCAACAACTTCTAGATCGATCAAATAAGTATGTGTATTTGTTTTTTCATTTATAGGTCGGGACGGTGATGTTTGGGTTGGAATGATATCTATTTATTGATTTTTTGAATGTATTCCACGTTATGCAATTCAAAATATATTTCTGGATCTGAAAATATATTCTTGATTGTACAATCATACATTAAAAAAAATTATGTATTTCAAACAATCCAGAACGTTCTTCTAGATCTAAAACTACAATTTGAATTGCACAATCAAGAACACAAATATGTATTTCACATTATACAATCTTGAATGATCTTTCAGGTTCAAAAATACATTCCAAATTGCACAATCCAAAACATAAACATATATTCTAGATTGTACAATGCGGAATGGATTTTCGGATTCAAAATCACATTTAGGATTGTCAAATTCGAAATACATTCAAATATATGTATTATATGGATTGTGTAATTCATAATGTACTTTCGAATTTGAAACCAGTGTCAAGCTAAATTTGGCCACATCCTCTCCTCCAACACATTTGTCCCCCTGCCTTCATCATCGACTTCATCACCATCTACACCACTCCCTTCTTCGTTGATCACGCACCCTTCGTTAAGGATGTTCTCTTCTACCTCACTGCTTTAATGTTCCTTTTCTACTTTTCTATGTCTATCTCAGAACCAGTCACACGTATTTCAAAAGATTCCTTATGCCTCTACCACCTCTTTTCAAACCAATATTCTGTTTTGCAATATTGTTAGTGCAAATCTCGTCATCAACTTCCATTATTAATGGGGTTTCCATTGGTTTTGGATTGAAGCATTTAGGGTTTGGGGTGCGAGAGGGAATGGCTTTGGAAGGCTGACAAGGACCTTGGTAACGACAAGCCTAATGGTGATGTGGTGGTGACGAAGGAGCGAGGTAAGAGGCGTGTCAAGAAATGAAGGAGATGAAATGAGTGTATTCACCATGAATGATAAACTTTTCAAGGAAGTGCAAAAGATGATTCTAGATACATTTTCATATTATAATTGTGTATTCATTTAGATTTATTAATTTTATAACATGGCGTGGGAAAAAAACTCAAAACATCCATCCGGAATCCCTGACTCTATTCAATCACACCCACCCATTTTATTTAAAAACAAAACTCAAAACATTGATTTTTCATGTTCAAAGTCTTCCGGTCTCAATCAGGAAGCATAAAAGTTCACCCAACAAGACAAGGCTAAAAATTTTCAAAATCTTAGATTCGCACAATAAGCATTCTCATTCAGTGAGTAAGATACACATAGAAGTATCATCACTCAGCGAGTCTTGACTCGCCTGATGACTAGTCCATTTTGATCTCACTTGATTTTTATCAATTTATTTTCTCTCACCTTCAATGACCAGGTAATGAAAAACATATAATAAATAAAATTTATTTTCGATTTAAGAAGAATATTTTTATTTTTAACTATTTTTGTAAAGTACTTACCATTTTTCTTATCAATAATGAAATATACTTAAACTAAAAGATATTGCTAATATATATTTGTACTTTTTAAATATTATTTGTTATTAAAAAGTATGATAAAAATTATTTAAAATTTTATATAACTATAAAAATTATCTTCTGCCTATAACGTTTCAGTGAAGAGATGCTTAAGAACCAATTTTATTTCATGCAATATAGTTTATCAAGAAAATTTTAATATATTTTTGAAAATAAAATATTCAGTTTTGACTGGTCATATTTGTTGTTAGTTTTTTTATTATTTTATGTCTGGGGATTTATTACTAGACTGAATGCTAAAATAAATCACCTTGAAACTTGTGTGGCTCTGCCGGTAAACTTAGGAAGAATGGATATGTATGTCCTTACTTATCATAAATTCTTAATTTCGTTTGTTAGTAAAAGATAAATAATATTTTATTATAAATTGTTAAATTATATAAATAAATAAATTCTATATAAAAAAAATAATTAAAAATTAATATATATATATATATATATATATATATATATTTACTCAACTTTATTTTCAGTAAACTTAGAAAGGATAAAAAAAAAAATTCACGCACTCGTATATTATTTAACTCAAAGACAAGGACTATGATATCTTCTTAAAGACATATGCAAAACAAGTATCATCAAAAGTTAACATTTAACTTATATCAAAGCTTAGTACCACATTCTACTAATTTAATTCAATCTGAACTTTTTTTTAAGGAAATCTCATTTAACTTTTTAAGCCTTTATATCTAATTTATATGATTTAAACGGTCAATAATATATATATATATATATATATATATATATATATATATATATATATATATATTACTAGAATTTTTTTTTTGTAAATTTATTAAAAAAAATTGTAAGAAAAAATTTTTACTACCATTTTTTTTAAGAATCTTAATTGATAAGTAATTCCTTCGTAGATAATTATTTTTTATAAAATTATAAAATTTGTAAGTATTCTCTATTGTTATGAAAAAAGTTTTATACAAAATATTTTGCAAAAAAAATGGTAGTAATTTCTTGTAATTTTATTTTCACAATAAAATTTGTAAATATTTTCTACGAAAAAATTTTTAAAACAAAACTGACAGAAAATATGAGTTTTTTAATAGTGATATATATATATAATATTTTTTTATAAAATATTTAAATTATTTATAAAAATAAATACTTTTTTAAAATTTATCTATCCAAATACCAAATAAGTTAAAAAAAAACATAAAAAATATTTTTTAATTTATTTCAAGATATATCGTTCATTCTATTCAAGTTTAGTAAACTCTAAATTGAAGTATTCTGTAAGTTTGTTTTGCAATATAAAAGAGGCAAGGGTTGAATGCTTTATTTTTAAATAATATATCTATACCATATTTTTTAATTTAATAATTTTTAAAATAAAGGAAATACAATATTATCATATTACTATAAAATTAACGTGTTACTCTCTTTAAAATAATACAATTCTTTAGTATCTTCCTCCCTTTTGCTTTAAATAATAGAGATTATAGGAATATGCTATAATTTACTAAGTAGGTATCAATTTCACTAATACGTTGGAACAGTAATAATTAATGCGAGCTTAATCAAACTTATGAAATGTTAATTATAATTTTATTATTGCTTGCACTCAACTATAAAAGGGTCAGTTTGCCTTAATAAAAAAGAAACTTGAACTTCATTTATATTTCGTTTTCAATTTCAAGAATTTAAATCCCATAAAACATGAATATGTGTTTGTATAGGATTTTACTAAAATAATACCTTCAATATTCACGAGACTAAACTTATATTTAATTAGGATTTAGAGAAAATAAAAGTAGCCTAATTTATATCTTCCAAAATTCATTTTCAAAGTGAAAAAATAAGATGAAATGTGAACGGCTTAACAAATTAAAGTTTAAATTTGTAATAAAACTTAATTATATGTTTTATCTTACTAACCAGTATGAAGAGATTTTCAAAATCATTAAATAGCAGCATAAAAGGGTCATTTTATACATTTCAATAAAACACACTTTTCGTTTACGAAACTTAAATGTGTTCCTACTATGTTGATTATATACCTCAGACTTATAAGTTGTACATCACTTTCTCGTTATGAATTAAAATCATATGGGCATGCGCCGTTTGTTCTGTTAAGGAAATACTGTTTTTTTTTTTTTTTTTATTGCTTTAATCTCAATATTCATTATCAGTCAAAGGTTTTCACACCTAACAGTGACCATTTTTTTTTTCAAAATAAAAAAGGAATAATTTTGAGAAAATTATAATTTTTTTATTAAAATAATTTTAATACATGTTCTCTTATTATTTTTAAACGAGTTTACATATATTTTTTAATTTTTTGTGAATAATAGTAGTAGACCCTGATTAATGATTATCAAGACCTAACTTTTTTTTTTCTTTAATTTCTTCACACTCATAAATAGGTAGCCATTTTGGATAACGGTTGCATTGCATTCCCATGTGTTTATATGTAAGGAAAATAATGTTTAACAATTAAATTTTAATAATCTTTTATAATTTGAGATGATATATTTTAAGTAATTTTTTATTTTTTATATTATAAAATTATTTAAAATTTAAGAAAAAATTATCATAGTTGTTAAAATGTTATCGTATTGTATTTGCATAGGAAGCATCTTTTTTATTTTGGACAATTTTGTGGACATAACTAATGAGAACAGTGAGGCATCAAGATTTTGTGTCAAAAATGTTGAACTTATTTTTGTTGTAGCATTAATTAAGGGTGTTCAAACTTGAACACTGCAATCGCTCTCTGATTCAAACCGAAAGTGGTTTTCATGGTTTCCATAAAAAGCCCAAAACTTATGGTGAGAAGCTGAATTCTTGGTGTTAACCAAATGCTTTAAATTAATGAAGGTATAGAGAAGGACCCACCCCATGTCTTTAGAGCTATCACAATTGGAAACTCACGTGGCTCTATCACACTATCTAAGATTCATCTTTAGAAATTGAAGTATATATATAATTGTGATTATTATCTTATTAGACTCTAAAATTATATAAAATATTAACTCGCCACATTCATATTCTTCGTTTTATTCTCTCTCTCTTTAAGTTTTTGTTATATGATTAATTAATTGAGTACTTTTAAAAGGATGAATGAGAAAAAAAAAGTAGAATGTTAGAATTAATAATGTTTTATGGAAAGGAAGGGAGGAGAAATAATTTAATAGAATATGGATTGGTTAAATTATGATTAACCTATTTTTCCTTCCATTCCTTCTGACCAATCAAATCTGCTCTAAATGACTATCTCGATGTCCATGTCTGCCCGCACCAGATCTGAACTTTCGTGATAGGTGAAAGAACCTTTTTCGTAGGGGATAAAAACTGATTATACGTTAAGTTAACTAAGCCCTTGTTGGTAAGGAAGGCTATTGAAAGACCTAAAGGAAACTATTAAGAGGTTGGGCTTGGCAGGTGGTTTTTCCTAAACTTCAAAAGGGACTCTTGGAGATTGACTTGGGATATCTTTAACTATATTTATAAAGGTTCGATATTTCACTAAAAAGATAGAAAAGGAGGGTGAATCTGGTCCTCAAGGATATGACCTATAACTCAAAGGTATGACCTATATCTAATCATATTGGTTTACATTATATAAAAATAGTATAGGTTTTATATAAATGAATTAATAATGTATTTGTTAGAATCTATGAGAAAGAACGTGATTTCAAGAATAATGTGATGTGTAAAAGCCTATGTTGTATTAATTAAAGAGTAAGAGTATTTATACAAAGTGTGTACATGATTCTGTTACAAAAACATAACAGAAGAAAAGTTGTCAAGGAATTTTAAACTTGACTTAACCAACTAACACTCTCTATTAAGTCAAGTGCTTAAGAGAGATTACTCCAATTAACTTTCTTAAACCTTCAAATCTATCATTCTTCAGGACCTTGGTCATTGCATCAACAAGTTGTAAATCTGTTTTCCAGTACACCAATGCAACTCTTTCCTTATTCACCAAATCTCTAAGGAAATTGAATCTTATTTCTATATGTCTGCTTCTTCCATGACTTATAGGATTTTTGGACATGTTTATGGCAAAGATGTTGTCTATCCTTAGCTCCAATGGTGCCTTCATCGAAACCTTCAATTCTCTCAGTAACTCCACAAGCCACATTGCTTGACATGTAGCAAAACTTCCAAATATGTATTTAGCTTCACAACTGGACAAGGCATCAACAAATTGCTTTTTTGAACACCATGATATAGAAGCTTTGTTTAACAAGCAGATGTACCCAGACGTGCTTTTCCTTTCAACTAAGTCTCTACCATAGCCAGAGTCAACAAAGCCAATGAGTTCTAATTCTGAATGTTGTTCACCATCAGGAAACAATACACCATAGTCAGATGTTCCTTGTATGTACCTTAGAACTCTCTTCATAGCTAGCATGAGACTTCTCTTGGGACTACTCATAAATCTGCTTATTAGTCCAACTCCAAATGACATCTCTGGTATGCTATTACATAGGTACCTTAAAGAACCTACAATATGGTTGAAGATAGTTTCATTTACTACTTCACCACTTTCATCTCTTATGAGCTTCATATTCATCTCCACCAGATTAATTACAGCATTCAAGAGCCCATGTTGAACTTCCTCAATATCTCTCCAATATATTTCTTCTGGTGCATTACCAAATCTACATATGTATAAGCAAACTCCAATCCCAGAAAGTAACTCAACTTCCCTAAATCTGTCATTTCGAATTCAGAGTTTAATCTTGTCACCAATAAGTCATCAACATATAGACAAATTATAAGCAGGTCTCTTCCTCTATCCTCCTTCACATATACTCCATGCTCAACCATGCATTTTGTAAACTGCATTTTGAGCAAAACTGAATCAATTTTTCTGTTCCAAGCTCTTGGGGCTTGTCTTAATCCATACAAAGCCTTTCTTAGCTTGTAGACTTGATGTTCCCTTCCTTCTATCACAAATCCAGGGGGTTTCTGGATATAAACATCTTCTTCTAAGTGCCCATGGAGGAAGGCTGATTTTACATAAAGTTGAAATAAGGGCCCTTTCTTAGCACAAGCAATTGCAACAACCACTATAATTGTTTCCAACTGAGCCATTGGTGCATAAACCTCTAAAAAATCCAAGCTTTGCCTTTTGAGAAACCCCTCTGCTACTAATCTAGCCTTGTGTTTTGAGATTGAGCCATCAGGATTCAGCTTCTTCTTGAATGCCCACTTTACTCCAATTTTCTGTTTTCCTTCTGGAAGTTCAACCAATTCCCACATTTGGTTCCTTTCAATTGACTTAATCTCTTAACCATTGCATCCCGCCGAACTTGTTGTTTCAAATCTTCAATTTCATCCACAAGTTTCGTTCCAACCATCAATGCCAAGTGAATTAAATCATCCTCATCAGTCACTTGGTCATCACTGTGTATCTCAAAATCACTGAATCTAGTTGGTATATTTCTCTCCCTATGTGATCTTTGAGGTGCAGAATCTACAATAATGGGTTTTGTTTCAGTTTCAAACATGGGGTTGGCACATGTCTATTTAGAGTGGTTTTCATTTGATTCCAGTCCCAATTTTCTTGTTCCAAAACAAGAACATCTCTACTTAGCAACACATTATCTTTAATTGGATCATAAAGCTTGTACGCACCTGTAGGATGATGGCCAATGAAGATTGTTGCTTCACTTTTATTCTGAAGCTTAGTTCTCTTTTGATCTGGTACATGTCGAAAAGCTAAAGATCCAAACACCTTAAAATGTCTAATTGTTGGTTTCTTCCCTGTCCAGACTTCAAGAGGCATTTTCCCTTCAATTTTCTTGGTGGGACATCTATTCAAGATGTAGACCGAGGTTCATACTGCTTCTCCCCATAATTTTTGTGGCAATCCCTTCTCCTTGATCAAACTTTTGGCCATGTTCAATATAGTTCTGATACCACTGTTAGAACCTATGAGAAAGAACGTGATATCAAGAATAATGTGTTGTGTAAAAGTCTCTGTTGTATTCATTAAAGAGTAAGAGTATTTATACAAAGTGCATACATGATTCTGTTACATAAACATAACAGAAGAAAATTTGTCAAAGAATTTTAAACTTGACTTAACCAACTAATAATATTGCATACAAGAAATCAACTTTCATTAAAAATCACTTGAGTTGTCAATTTAATCTATTTTCCATGGATTAATTCTAACTTATTTTTAAAACAAATTTTTTCGTTAATAAGTGATTTGATGAGTTAAAAAAGTTTAGACTTTCAAAGTTTTTAAAAAAATAGATCAGGTAATGATAAAATTATATTTGTTTTGCAAGAAGACTTTAACTAACTTTTAATTATTTTTTAGAATTGTACTAGTTCTTAAATTTTTCTGTTATAAATTATTGTTACATTAATTATAAATTTGTTCTTAATTATTTTTTGTTATTTACAACTTAATTGAAAAGTTAGAGCTCAACCCAACTTGTTTGGTTGGACCAATCTATCCTATCATGGGTTTGATCTGACTCAACATTTTTAGATGTGGGTTCGACTTTGTCTAACCATTCCAAGCATGAAATAACATGGTTTGATTTAAATTAGGCCTAATATGAACCCAAGTCAACTCTGCTCAAGGTGCACCTAACTCGACTTGGCTTGATGTTGCCCAACTCACCCTGATGTGACTTGACTCGACTCAACTCAATGTGGAACCAAGTTCACTTAATGTAGACCTAACACAACTCAGTCTAACATGGTTATGACTCTATTCAACTTGACATGGGTTTAGCTCGACCTCGCCCAAAGTAAATTTTACTCGACTCAACCAAGACCCACCTTGATCCAACTCAATGTGATAGGCTTGACTTGACATGACCTAAGGTGGGTCCAACTAGGCTTGGCCCGAGGTGGACTCAACTCGACTTAGCTAGATGTTGCCCAATTAAACTCAACCCAATGTGGTTTTGACTTTACTGGCTTTGACTCTACTCGGCCTAACATGGACAAAACTTTACTTAGCTTAATATGGGCCCAACTCTACTTGACCCTATGTGAGTTCGACCTCACTCAACCTGACACGACTTGACCAATGTGGATTTGACTTGACTCGGTCGACCTAGGCCTTACTTGACTTGGCTCTACCCAAGCTCGGCCTAACTAGGCTTGACCTTGACCCAACATCACTCATCCCGACTGAGGCTTGAATCTACTCGAACTAACTTTATTTGATTCGACTTGGCCTAACATAAACCCAACTTGACTTAACTTGAGATGGGTCTGACTCAATTTAGCATGAGTGGGTTTAACTGGATTGAGTCTGAAGTGGGCACAAATCAACTTAGCCGGAGTGGGCATGACTTTACTCAGACGAGGGCTTAACTTGAGTCAACTCGATTGGGCTCGACTTGAATCGGCTCAAGATGGGCCTGAGTTTACTTAGCCCCATTTGGGCCCTACTCGACTTAGCCTGAGGTGCGCTCAAATCTATTCGACTTGTGGTGCACTTGATTTGACTCGTCCTTAGGCTGAAGTGGACTTAACTCAACTCGGGATGACATGGACTTAATTTAACTTAACACAACATGAACCTTATCAATCTTGATTGACTCTGATGCTACCTAGTGTAAGTGGTAATTGCGTTTAGGTATTTATATAATCTAAAATATATTATCCATACCAATAATTTCTATTACACCTTTTCCTTACCATTCTTAAATATATGTCTTTATATATGTAGGTGTTATCTAGATTTATACTTGATTTTGAAGTAATTTTCTAAATTAAGTAATCCAAGTGAAATAATGAGATAAAATGGAATTACTTAGGATGTGTTCTTTCGGAGTTTTACTATTTGTGATTTGTGATTTGTGATAGAGTAAGTGAGAAATACATACTTATTCCTTTTAAATGATTTATTGATAAATGAAGGAGAGTATTTGAGAGAGACGTGAGATTCTATCTATCCTAAAATGAGGTGATTTGACAGGATGAAAAGTATAATTACCAAATGATCTTTGATTTTTTTTTTTTAAATTTACAACCTTTAGATAACTAATAATCATAATAATAATAATAATATAAAGTATTTAAAAATAATATTAATGAAAAATAATCTAACCAATCACATTTTATTTTAAATTAATTACACCTATTAATTTTTTTATATAAAAAAATCTTTCAAGTTTTATATTAAATTAACTTTAATTAATTACATTTCATGTTCTGTTAACGAGAAATATGTAATCTTACTATTTAATCTCTTAAAACATTTTCTTTTATCTCTCACAATTAAATTATTCACGAACTCTTATAATTTTATATTTAAAACTCTATTTTCACCTCAAATAATTAAAGAAAAAACAATACTGCATTTATTAAATACAAGAAATGCGCTCATGAAGAAGGTACATTTTCTATAAGCTGTTTTCTTCTTTTTCTTTGCTTTTTTATTAAGTATTGAAGAACATTGACAAGACACTTTGCTACCAAACCTAATAAAAAGTGCACGAAAAGAAGACCATGTTGATGGAAAGTAAAATCATTATTGGATCCCAAAAATGCTGGTCACAGTTATAAACTATGAACACATTAAATTTGTTTCGCCGTTTCATTTAAGTCATCAAAAAATTAATTTGTTAAGATCAAGTTACAAATCTGATTTCAAACATTTAGAGTTTACAAATTTGCTTAATTAACTCTTTATTCTCAAATACCATAAAAGGTGAGAGTTTTTGTTTAGGTTTATATTTTATTTTATTTTTTTCATCTCTTTTAAATTGTTTTTATTTATACTAGAAATTCTAATGAGGATGTCACCACATCTTAGGTCAACAAATTGTCACTTAATACAGTTAACTGTGACATCCCATTTAAATAGAATAAATTACTAAATAAAATATCGCATAGTTATAATAATAAGAAGCACACGAGATGAAAAGTGGATCCACTATTACAGTCATTCATCAAATGTATTTAGAAAGGAACTTAGGCATACCACCATGCCATAAGCAAACATAAACTAGGGAATTTAACAGTTTTGCAAAAGAGTTGCTCCTAGAGTAAGGAATTACAAAAAGGCACTAGGCCATAAACTATTCCTGAGAGCCACATATAACAGGTTCAAATTACACAGCACCGTTGCCACCACCAGGTCTACCTTCAACATTTCCCCCATCTGCTCCCACCAATAAGGTGATCATTGCAAAAGAGAAGACAAGACAAGAACATACACAAAAATGAAAGGATAAGCTAGTGAAAAATAAATTTAACATATTATAGCAAACAGATACTTAAAACCGTTCTCAAGCATGCAGCAAAGTAGGCACCAATTCATGTTATAACAACCAAACAAGACACTATGACTCAATTATCCGGATAAATATAATAAGATCGGATTCACTGGACGCTTACACTTGTGGTGACCTCTACTGCTATGCAGAGCCATTGCCAATGGGTTTTACCCTACCACACACAAGGTTAGCCTTCAAGCATCTAAGGTCATTATCCTGCCAAAGATTAGGGCCTCCCGCTACTCTCACCACTTAGAATCAGTTTGCTTTACATGAGACTAACTGTTCCTTTAGAGTCTCGAGATGCGATCCTTACTTGAATCCTTATCTTAATTATATACACTACACACCACCATGAGATCTCCCCACAAGACTCATGGAATTACGCCTATCTCACACCAATTTCATGTTCCTCATACCATAACCACCAGTTTCATTTCAAACATTAAATTCCCATGCCAACACCACCAACTAACAGTTTCATGCCATAATCACTTCCAGCATACCAATTCCAGTTCACATAACTCATACAACTCATGCAAATCCACATAAATCATGTATGTTCGAGATAAGTATCCACGCACAATGTAAACAGCAACATAAATCCTGAACCTGCACTGTTCTCGCTTAAGCGACGACAATTGTCTCGCTTAAGCTAGGCATTCTCGCCTAGGCGAGACCTGTAACAGTGGCACTCTACGAGCCCTCGCTTGGGCGAGACCAGCTCGCCTGGGCGAGATCACCACTCGCCCAAAACTAAAATCCTTCGCCTGGACGAGGATGCGAGCAGAGCACACTGGCTTTCCTTGAGCGCTCGCTTGGGCGAGCCATTCTCGCCTGAGCGAGGCAATGCGTCGCTCAAAACAAGAGTTGGTCGCCTGAGCGAGATGCTCGAGCAGCACCAGGGCGAGCTTCTGCTATTCTCGCCTAGGCGAGAATATCAGCTCTCTCCCACTGTTTGACGCATGCAGCACCCAACACAGCCAAGTACAATCCATACAATTCACTCAAAATAGATACAAGCATTTTTAAATCACTTTATGCATATAATAGAAGCAGAAACAAACCACATACTTCAAGACACAAGAAAAAGAGGCCTAGCTTCCCTTACCTTGAGTAAAACTAAGCTTAAGGGAAATGAAGCACACAGTGAGAGGATAGGAGCAACTTTTTTAGGAGCTGCAAACATAGCGGATAAAACATAGGACGAGATTAGGAGTGGAACCAACTTAAGACCAGCTTAGTACAAGAAAAGGAACCATGAAGGAGCTTAAGTTTCGATTTTTACTTACTAGGAAGTGGTTCGATTCACTTTGAGGGAAACCTGGTCTTGCCCTAGCAGAGCTTCTGCTTCAGCAAAGTATGAGAGGGAAGAAGGAAAGTTTTTGGAAAAGAGACAAAGTGAGAATAAAAAAGTTGAACAAGGTATTGGGGTCCTACAGTTGGGCTGGCCTTGGGCCTACGAAAAGGCCAGACCCCAAACACATAAGACTGAAAATAGGATTAACCTTATTAAAAATGTCATATCAATAAATAATTCTTCATGAATTAAAAAAACAAGTATTTTATTTCTTGAGATTAAAATAGAAAGACAACATTTTAGGTGACTAAAATTAAAAAAAAAATGGAGACTAAAATAAAGTGTAACACGTTTATAAAGAATTAAAACTGAAAACAATTTATAAACATGTGAAATAAAAAGTTATATGTATACAAAATATATTTTTAAGTATTATACTAAATGTTTTTATAATTATTGGATGTCTTAAGTAGGTTTGTGCATCTTCCAATAGTTCGTTCTACAAATTGTTATATCAATCCTTTTAACATGAAGATAGTATAACTTTTTTTTCGCATTTTATTCAACGGTGATAATTATTATTATTATTATTATTATTATAAAAAATTACAATGTTTGATTAAATGTGTTTTTGCTTTTACTTAAAAAATTGTTTGCAATTAATAATATTTATTATTATTTATTTTTAATTGTTGGAAGTAGAAATATCAAAATATGCGGACAAAAAAAGCTTGTAAAGCACCTAAAAGTAGAAAAAAAAAATGGCCTACAATGAACTGTACTTATTTTTATTTGTTAAAGTAATAACCTTTGAAAATATAAAAACTCTCTTTTCATGAAGACATAAGGTATAAAATATCACAATGAAGTTTCTCCACTTTCCTATTGAAAACATATATTGAATAAGAAAACAGCATAGAAAGATTGATTAATTATTGACAATCATTCTAATACACAATTTATCAAAACAACCATACATTTAAACGACATAAAATTAAATATTTTTTATTTTAATTTCTAATAGTTTATTTTATTTTAATCTCTAACGATGATAGAAGTTTTAAATTAAATAGAGATAAGGTCAATTCATAATATATAAGTAATTGCAAATCTCATTTTACAAGCCGGTTGGTAGAAGTTGAATTAGACTTAAATTTCACTTCTTAACATGATATGAGAGTCATGTATTAGATCATATCCTGACAAACAGCGGCAGATCATCATGGGTCCAGGGAGGGGCCTTGGCCCCCAAAAATTTTGAAATTTTTTTTACAATAGATATTTTGATTTTTTTTATTATAAATATTAGGTATTTTGATTTTATTTTGTTATAAATATTAAATTAAATATTTTATTTCTTTTATAAACATAATAATTAATACTAATAAATAATAAAATATAAAATCAAATATAATAAAGAATAAAGATTAAAAACATTTATCAAGATATTTTTTATTATTTGTTTTCATTATAAATTGTGTTTTTCATAAATTGTTTTCATATTTCATTCTCATATGTTTTCTTTTGTTTCTGAAAAGAAAAAGATCTATTATTTTTTCTCTTATTTCTCCTTTATTCTCTTCCATCCTCGAGGAAGAAAAGAAAAAGGTAATTCTTGTTGCTAATTAAGTGTATTTGAAATGTTTTTGATGATGTCCATAATAGCATGACAATGGTTAACATGACATGTATGTGATAATCTGAAAATGTTAATCTGCTGCCATGTGATAATCTGAAAATGTTAATCTGCTGCCATGTGATAATCTGAAAATGTTAATCTCCTATCCCGATAGTCGACTAGCCAACTAATGTAGTCGACTAGGTTCGTGCTTGATAGCAGTTATTATATAAAAACAGTTTCTGCACTTCCCGATAGTCGACTAGCCAACTAATGTAGTCGACTAGGTTCGTGCCTGATTGCAGCTGTTATATAAAAATAGATTCTGCACTTTCTGAAGCTGAACCTGTTGAATCAAAAGAAAGAAAGAGAAGTGTGAAACAGGTTCTTGGAGCTATCTTGGAAGGTCTTCTTGAAGAATTCTATCAAGACACATTCAATTTTGACTTGGCAAGAAGAAGAAATTTCAGTCTTGGAAAAGGTGTACTCAATCCATTTTGTAGGCTTTGTTCTTGTGTTTTGATACAGTTTGAAACTGTTTATTTCTGTTGTTTTCTGTCTAAAGCAAGTGTGTGTGATAGCCTTGCTGTTGTGTGGTTGTGCAAGTGTGTGGATGCCTTGTGTGTGTGTTCCTTTATCTTAGAATTTAGATTTATCAAGTGTATTTGTAAATCTTGAAATTCTTGTGATATAGTGAATATCTCTAACTGTGGTTTGCTAGATGAACTGGATGTAGATTCTTAAGAATCGAACCAGTATAAAAATTTTGTGTGCTTTATCTCTTTCTCTCTATATTTTGTTATAGTATAAATGCTCCATACATTAAGCATCAAACCATACTATTTCAATTGATTCAAAAGAAAAGGTTTTTATCAAAACAATTTCAGAAGTGCTAAAACTGGGCAAAATTTGTTAATACCAATTCACCCCCCCTCTTGGTTGTGAAATATTGGTGCATCAATTCTAACAATTCTTTCGTCTCACTTGATAGTGAAATATTAATTCAATAATTTATTTAATGAGTCTCTTTTATATGTCTATGTCTTGAATTTCTTATAAATTGTTCTCATCTTCCATTCTTACCTATTTTCTTTTCTTTTGGAAGAGAAAAATATCAATTATTTTTGCTTTCATCTCTCAACTGTTCTCTTCCATTCGAAGAAATAAAGAAGAAGGTAATTCTCTTTTGTCTCACTTGATAGTGAAATATTAGTTTAATAATTTATTTAATGAGCCTCTTTTATATTAATTTTTTATTTTATCAACATAGAAGAAAAAATGATTGTACTGTGTGTTTTTTATAATTGAATTTTAAGTGTGGTTTGATTATCATCGACTTTTCTTTTGGTATTTATGTCTCTCAATTTTTTATTAGATTATGATAAATCATTTTTTAGTATTATTTTTTTAAAATAGGTATATTAATGAAGAATAAAGGAATAGATTATTTAAATAGGTATATTGATAAATCATTTTTGGTATTTATGTCTCTCAATTTTCTTCGTATACTTCATTTTTGATTATGTTGGTGACAATAATGAAATGTATAAATTTTGGATGTATTATTTGGGCACCCCCAACAATGCTGGTCAAGATCCGCCACTACTGACAAAATTTGATTTTGTTAAATTTATTGTTTCACACACCATCGGTCGTTATTGGACCGTCCACTAATATATAGTCTTACACACAAAAATATGTATATAACTTGACATGAAAGAAGTGTTAAAAGTTTCATATTAATTAAAAATAAAATCCTAAACCCTAAACTTTACCTTATAAATCAATTTTTTAAGATTAAGTTAGATTTAAATCCATTTCACTTAATATTTTTTAACACAAATTATAATTCATTAATATGTCCTATAATAATATCATACCGTCATTATATTTGAAAGAGAAAATTGTACCTCACTTCTATAGAATAATTTGATATTATCCCTAATCAACATGAAATATTTTATATTATAAATCTTATAATTTTCTTAATCATTACATGAAAAATTAATTCTTTCACGTTATAAAATATTAAATACATTTACTTTTTTTCAGATATTTTTATAATTAAAATTATTAAAACACAATGTATACAAATAATAATATTATGTACCAACCGTTTGACTAACTGATCCTTGACTAACTAACTTTTTGATTGATTGATAGGTACCATAGAATGAGTTTATACAACTAGATTGGCGACGATGTGACCCACAACAACATTGTCTACTAAGTAATTATTATATTGTTAAGTACCATTTCACTAAAACCAAACCATATAAAAATTTTAATTGTAAAATATATCATATTTTAGTACAATATATTAAATATTTAAAAATTGCCAAAAATTGTTTAAATATTATTTTCATTTATTTTATTAAATTTTCAAAATTTTAAAAACTAATTATTAGTCTCTTTTAACAATTTTATAATTAATAATCAAACCACCTATTTTATTTAAAAATTCAAACATGGATTAAGTTGTTAAGTATGTGACTTTTCATAATCATGTTTTGGAACTTTTAATTTAAACTTTTGAGCAGTACATTTATCTTTGATTTTTTTTTTTTTTATCTAATGATTAGATAATCTATAATGGACTAAGAAATAAGAATATTTGTAGGAACATCAATATCTGACATGTTATTTATAATGACAATATTAATTAGAGTGATAAAATAATATGTCAATCTTAATCCACTGATTTTATATGTAAATAATCGTATGATAAGAACTCTTATTATTAAACTAAATTAAATATGCTACGGATTATATTAGACATTTATGTACTAAAAATATATGATATGTGTAGTAATCAAAAGCTATTTTGATATTTCATTATTAGAATAAATGTTTGAATAATTCAATTATAGTTAATCAACTTAATCTAATCCTTATAAATCTCTTTAAGTATACAGTAGTAAAAAAACACATGGATCAGTTAATAAAAACTAATAATAATAATAATAATAATAATATTATTATTATTATTATTATAAAATTAAATATAAATAATTATTATAATTTTATTATAAATAATTTTTATTTACTTTGTAGAAAACTTTTTAACTGAAAATAATTAAATTTAAAAAATAATCAAATCCTAAAAAATGACTTAATTTAAAAGAACAGTCACTTAAGTTATGTAATTTATAAAATATTTATTTAATTTAAAATAACTTTAATTAAAGGATAAAATTAAAAAATAACTGTAAACACAACAAGCGAATCCTTTTTAGAGTGTAATATTTTTTCGAATATTAATCAATTATAAATTGTCATATAAGTTATTACACTGACTATCTTAAATTTTATTTTAATAATTATTTTTTAATTAATCATGTGTAATAAAACTTCCCTGTTAGAGACTATGGGCATAATTTTTTTACTGGAATTTCTTTTGGGTTGTGTAGACTTTTATAGATAACTCTGGCCCAATCATTGCTCCAATCCTGTTATGCATATTCCTTTAGTGATCTCTTTTTTCACCCCCATATTTTACTTTCTTCTGCATAATTAATAACAAAAGAAATTATTCGACTTATGAATTAATTCATAATTCAACATTTAGTTTTAAACTGTGGAATTCAAATAGTTTTTTTAATTTTCAAATAACGTAATCATAAGCTATTCTTTGTATAAAAAACAATTGAATTATATAAACCAGACGTATTTTTTCATAGAAAAAAACATTCAAATTATGTAATTCAGAAGTATATTCTGATTGACATAATATAATTTTTTTTACTTTTATATAGTTTAAAATTATATAATTTAAAAATATTTTTATAAAATGATAACTTTTAAATTGTACAAAGATATTGTTTTTAGTCCATACACAATAAAACACATACACAATGATAGTGGTAAGGGATGACGGTAACAGGGTCAATTTGGTTATTTAACCACCCCATGGTAGTGCACATAAAACTTATGGCGTGACAGAAAGAAATGGGCTTCTGATTAGTGACAACATGGCCTAATTTATTAGTTGGTCCTTCTTTTCTCTATTGCTATTTACACTTTCTTTATATAAGTTTTGCATTCCCCCCTACAAAAATCCTCTTCCCAAATAGCATGTTCTGAAAGTTAATTTTGTAACTATTAAATGTAAAATTCATTCTAAAAAGTGTTATTTTATGAAATCTTAATAATACTTCCGAAACTGATTATAGGTATCAAATTGTGAACATGGTTAGTATTAATGTTTTATTTTAGGGTTAAATATGTTTTGGTCCCTTAAGTTTTATTTAACAAAATTCGGTTAGAAAAATTAAATTCACGCATATATAGAGATGAATCACTAAATTATCTAAATTTTTTAATAACTAATTTTAAATTTTACTAAAAGGAAAAAAAAATATAAATCTTTATTTTATAATGAGAAGAGTCTTTGAAAAGAAAATATCTGAATATTCAGATTGAAGTCATGAAGAGCAGAGGCATATGCAGAGAACCCAATTCTGTTCTTCTTTACTCTTTAGAAAGCACATCGTACATCATTTTGCCTCTAATTATTACTTTCCGTTTTTTAGGGTAGTATAAAAATAAAAATTATTACCATAGTATGAAGATAAGAATATAACTAATGTTAAAATAATGCAATCTTTCATACATCGTGTATATGTAAAAATGCAAAATGTCTATGTTTCAATATCAAAATACTCTTTGCATTTGGATTAAAGAATTAACTAATATTTACATAACCAGCCAATGTTGGTTTTTTTTTTTTAATATTGGTTAAATTTATTTAATTCTACTAACTATATTTTCAATTTTTTTTTTCTTCAAAAGATACTCTTCCTTATAATTCGAATATAAGAGTCAAATAATGTTACTGAAATATATTCTCAATTAATTGGACAGTATTTATTTTTCATAATTATAATCAACTCAAATATTTTTCAGTACTATTTTTCCTTAGATTCTATTTTTTTCAAGGGAAATGTCAAGTCCCCTTATTAAAAAAAAAAAAAAAAATCTTTTTTTTTTCAATATCAAAAAAAATATTTTTTTTTATAAATATAAAAAAAAAAAAATAAAATATTTAAAAATATAAAAAAAAAAAAAAAAATTTTTATTTTTT
>Ga0214544_1006565_pt1 | contig 21338 bp, 11 predicted proteins | sample CNSS3metaG_FD_160074 | JGI IMG/M metagenome (GOLD analysis project Ga0214544, IMG submission 160074) | Root nodule microbial communities from cowpea collected in UCLA plant growth center, Los Angeles, California, USA - CNSS3 | ecosystem: Host-associated > Plants > Roots > Nodule | place: USA...
ATTATATATATATATATATATATATATATATATATATATATATATATATATATATATATATATATATATATATATATATATATATATATATATATATACATATATAACTCATGATAAAAAAAATACTATTTGGAATATTTTCTTTAAGGGTTTTGGATTATCTCATTACACTCACCAAAAAACCACATCACAAATTTCAGAATCATGATAGATGTGCTCTATTAAGGCATTTTTGAACATTGAGGGAAAAAGGAAAAAAAACCTTCCTTTTGAAAAATTTCAGAAATGGGGTAAATGTATATTGGGTTTTTCAAAATATGGAGGGGGAAAGGGGGCAAATGAAACCCTGTGTAAAATGAAAATCTATTTGGACTTTTCTGAACGTTGAGGGAAAACGCAGAAAAATGAAATGTTGAGTGGAAAATGAAATCTTACCCACAATTAATATTTGAGTGAACCAACTTTAATAAAATATTTGTTTTCGGTCAGTTTAACCTAAATAATTTTTTATTATATTTTATTTTAATTATAAATTTTCTTTACATCATCAATTGGAGCGACGCTTGATATTATTTTTAAATAAAAGAAAAATACATTTTGCTTTAAATGAATGTAGCGTTTTTCTGTTATAATAAATTTTTTTATTTAAAAAAATATCAATGTTGCTATAGCATTTAACCGACTCTATTAATTATAATTATGATAGTGTTTCTTTAAAGTGTATTTCATTCTACATTCTTCTAGTGGGTATTCTATTTTCTTATTTTTAATGAATGTATTAGTCTCGGACTTAAATTTTCTATGACCACGTTACCAAATCATGAATGAACTTAGATTCGATCATACATGACAAAGCCGAAACATCTTCTAAGAATCTTTGGTCATAGACACTATGAGATTGGTATACTCTAACGACTCGAAATTAGTATCAATAAGTTGGGCAACTATGACTGCAAATCTGAAAAAGAATTCATCCGTGATAACTTCACCAAACTTGGCTGATAAAAGAGGCTCAAAAACTGCTCTTATTGACTTAGCTACAATCAGTGCTCTTGTTTTGCTATCAACTATAGCATCATCGACATCCTCTTGAAGGTTTCCATCCCAACCTATTTTAACAATCTCCAATGTCTTAAGGCTAAAAGATCCTTCTTCTTCAATCACTTGTCTAACTTCTTCAGGAGTTGGACCGTAAATAGGAAGGTCAAAAAAGTCCAATTTTGCCTCTTCAACCAGACCCTGCATAAATAATCAAATTCTTCTTTAAGAAACCAAATAAACATATTTTCCTATTACTATTTAAGGTCTGGTTTTAAAAGCACAAATATTAGATCCTTCACCAAGGATATGCAACACAACTTTAATAAATAAAATAGCCATAAAATACGGCTTAGATACAATACAAAATATAAATTATTATATTCAATAGAGGAATATGTTTTAAATTTGCTAGTATACGGAGGGTAGGTTGACATCAATAGAACATTAACGTTAAAAGGAAGCTATTGGTAAGAGAAAAAAAAAAAAAGTATTTGTAGTATATACTTAAGGAATACGTACACCACTGAAGAATTTGACCGAGAAAGGAAGTTGAATCTATTTTTTTTAGGTCAATGTACTAATTTAATAGTCCTAAAGTTGTATTCGATATGTAAGAACATCAAGATTGAACAAAAAAAAAAATGAATGAATATTTCTTAGATAGGTTAAAGGACCGTATGATGAGACATATTATTCTTATGTATGTGTTAGGACAATCCTGTTACTTCTATTAATTTTTTTTTTCTTTTGTGATCAGAATAAAAAAATGTTTCAATTCTGAGCAGAAAACATTTTATACTTATCGAGTCATTGTGGGGTTCAAACCTTTACGATGTATAAATAAAAGGAAAATAAATAATTATAAAATGTACTTCATAGCCATATGTAGTTTTTCCTGAACCGAAGTAAATTTGGTCTAAGTTATTAGGTTAGTGTCATCAATATCCTGTCCATGAATATTCAATATATATATATATATATATATATATATATATATATATATATATATATATTCTAGCTGGTGATGCCATTTTGAATTGTGTGCATTCATCAAACCTGATGGCTTACCTCTTGGACCATGTCGTTAAGTACCATACCAATTATCCCCCAAGGACTAGTCATGTTTTGAGATTTTTCTCTACCAATGAACGTAAGTAACATGATACCACCCGACCTTAGTTCCTCTGAACGTGATTTAAGAAAAAGTTTGAAATCCTTTTCAAATTGCTTCATGTATGCTTCATAGACTGAAGGACGCCTTTCATTTGTTATATAAACATTACCCTTGTTGAGTGGTTCAGCTATGTCGGTCGAAGTTGGTGCCTGATACCATATAAATTGAACCAAATGCATTAACTTAGCCATTAAAGCCAAATATGAAATCGAATTAATTACGCTAGCAATTTCTGACTTCAAATGCTTGAGCTAGCGCTTTTCTTTGTACGTAAAGTTAGTTTGTAAAGCCAGATATAAAATGGAATTATATATGTTAGCAAAAACATTCATAACATAATTAATCATTGGAAATGTTTTATTAATTTGGTGCACTTAACCTGAGATAGCCAATGGAGACAGTAGGAGGAATGAAAGAAGTGAATGTAATCATCAGAAAAAAGCCTTCCATAGAAGCTTCCTGGTGTTGCATGAATAAAACATCGTACATGTTTGTCGTTTTTTTCTTCATGGATTCTTTGGAAGAAGTCAGGGATCAACTTGAAGATGGTGTTGAAATCATTTCCAAATAGATCATTCATGTAAATTTGCAATGCACGTGGCGTACCCTGGTTTAAGCTGAAGCTAGCCTTATCCATGATACTTAACATGTCTGACACAAAGAAGAGTGAATTTGGCCCCGAAGAGCATCCCAAATCTGCTACTTTCCAACACCTTTCTGAACTAAAGTTTGACGTCAATCGTTTTACAGTATCTTCAAGTATAGGTTTCACCATGCTTGCCACTTTTCTCTGCACCAAACTTAACTTCGGTTAACTTCCTATAATGTTGAATATGATAATATATATATACTGTTTCAAACTCATTCCTTTTAGCAAATTCGTAAAACAAAAAGAAAACCGTGTTTCTAATTTATGATATAAAGGTCGTAAAGATGATACTTTTTGGACAGCAGAAAAGAGATGATACCTGAAGCAAGGAGTTGTTGGTATAGCTGGTTTCTCCATCACCACCCTTCATGTGAAGCACTTTCTCTGTTGCCATCATAATGAATGGACACTCAACAATACAAAGTCGCAAACAACTGCGGTACACTATGGGAAGTGTCACCGTTTATATAGAGCACTTTTACTGTTAGAATGAGTACATGATTGATTTTAATTTTTTAATACAAAGACATCACTAGATCAAGATCCAACTAAAAAAAGTAATGATATTTTGAAAAATAAATTTTAATAATTTTTTCTTATAATCTGATATTATAAATAATTTTAAAATATTAAAAAATAAAAAAATAAAAAATTAATTAAAAGATACCGCCTCAGTGTAAAATATAAAAAAATATAAAAGCCTGACACGTTTTTTTTTCATTCAATAATTGGAAGATACTTTTAATTTTCATACAACATCGTACGTTTGAAAGTGGAGAGGTGCACCTTTTCTTCTATAAGCAAAGAAAATTATGATATAAAAAATACAATCTATAATATCAGCAAGGGCATGCGCACTGTTAATTCATAATTAAAATAAATAGAAAATTAATTATGATAGTTCTTGATTAAAATTTAAGCAAATATTTGTATATTTAAAATATTTTGTAAAATTGTTGAGAAACAATGTTTATCGCGTGCATAAAATATTTTATAAAACACATGTCTCGAGATACACAATATTTCTGCATACCGAAATAAAGACGAACACATGCATTGCACATGGGATTACAGTGAAATACATGACTATTTTTAAAGAACAATAAATGAGAGAAATAAAATTGGTTATTAGTTATGCAGGTTTAAATAAATTTTGTGGAACAATATTTAAAACAATTTGCAGTGAGATATATACGTTTTTTCAATAAAATAAATATATATATATATATATATATATATATATATATATATATATATATATATATATTATCGTTTTATACTCAAACTTCAAAAGACATTTCTAGAGTTTAAAGCCAAATAACTTGTAACTTGGCTTTTAGTTCCAACAAATAGAAAGAAATATAATTTTAGTCTCTTAAATTAAACAAAAAATAGTTTCTCTAATTCAATAAAAAAAAGAATACTTAATTTTTTGATAAACAACATGAATGAAAGTTATACAAAAATAACGATGTGTTTCTATCTATTAATATTTACTTCAATCCCCTTTTGTGTGTAATGAATCATTAATGTTATCTAACTTTAGGGATTAAAATATATTATTGTATTATATTTAGGCGATCAGGATCAATATGGTTAACTACCTGGTTCGAACCGCCTACGACTAGTCCTATCATATAAAGAATAGACTGTTAGTTAACTAAACAAGATAACAACACACATAACACCGCCTACTCCAAAGAATAACACATAAGTAAAAGCCACCAACCCCAAACTTAGAAAATTACAGTGGGACTTCTGGTGTTAGATCACAAACATGGGACTAGGGCCTGGCCCAAGTTCAAACGAAGCTTGAACATTGGCCCAATGCAATAAAGAGGGGCTCAACCCATAAAGGAGGTAAAACATAGTTACTATCTTTATAAGTACATGTGGACCTCAACAAATTAAAGGTACGCTTTCATTAATTCACTAATCTGTAATTTGACCTTTGAGTGTCTTTGCTGACTTGATCGTCAGAGTCCTTTCCGTATGTAACCCCCTAAGGGTCCAATCCGCTAACATTAGAAGAAGACGCATCCAAACCGAGGAGTATGTAGTCCGAAAAGTCAGTGATTGGGGTAAAATATGATTTGTGCTCTCTGATATTCTATTATTGTTTCCGCAGGAAAAATTATTTTAAATTTAAAAAATTAATTTTTTTTTAGTACAAACGACAAAAATATTACCAAATTTTATAAATGAAAATATTATTTAGTTAAGAACTTGCTGGTCTTGATAATATAAGTTTACTGAGTTGGAGAGTTACAATGACATTTGGAGTTGGGCGGAAAGGTAGAAAGTTACCAAGTTTGAGATGAAATTAGTTAGAGAAAAATCATTCAAAGTTGTCCACAAGCACAAGTAGTGATTTATGATAATATATTCTTTGTAGATCGTTTGATTAAAGATTATCATATTCACTTGTTTAGTGAAGATCATTTAATATGACCGAGGATTGTTTGATACATTTTTTCAGTAAAGATGGTAAAATTACCAATTATATCCATCGCGAGGTAAAGTGTGTATATATTTTGTGTTCATCTTAAATGTGAAACACATCTCTCCATGTTATCACTAGTGCAAAAATATGAAATGGCACACCATATATCAATTATCTTGCAATTGTCATAATTGTTTGATTGATGACGTTCTTGGAAATTTAGAGAGCTGAATGACCATAGTTTGTATATAATTGTCATCATAGATGACGTATAACAACGGTTTAATTTAAACCATAGTCATATTCGTGTATTATGTATTTCATTGTACTTTTCTGTCCATTTTTACTCTTTGTTTTCTTAACATTTGAGTATGGGGTCCACGGAATTTTGTTTTTTATCAATGCAAAATAATTATGTGTTCTGGGGTAAAAATATTATTGTGTTGATCTGAGGTGAAACAACATTGATCTTATTTCTTATGAGCTAACATTAATGACGTATAGGAATTAAATTCTAATAAGTTATCCATATAGTAGAGCAATTTGATTAAATTTGATGAAATATCATGGTTCTTTTATTAAAAGAAGGTTAAAATATTTTTTTCCCAATTTTCGTCATGTCAAATCAATCTTAATTTTGTTTTTTTTTCAAATAGGTTGTAATTTTCGTCAATTCTGTTTAATTTGGTATTTTTTTCTAACACCGTTTAAATTATTGACAATGATGAATAGTGACGGTCACGTGTTACTTTGTAGTATTTTTTATTTTTTAATATTTTTTATTTTTCTAATTTCTTTTCAATCTTTTTAATTTGTTTTTTTTCAATTTTTTTAATTTTATTTAAATGTCCACGTGTCAACCTAGTAGTGTGTTACATGTCAAAATCAATGTTTTATATTCAATTTAGTTCCGATATTTGTTACTGTTGTTCAATTTAGTCCCAATTTTTTTTAAAATTGAGCAATTTTGCCTATCTCAAAATTTGGACCAAATTTAAATTTTATATAAAAGTTATAATGATGTTAATTTTAATATATTTAATAAAAATTGCAAATTTTAATATAAAAATTAAATTTGGTCTCAATTTGGAGAGGGGCAAAATTGATTCATGTTAAAAAAAATTAGGACTAATTTTAACAAAAATAACGAATATAGGGACCAAATTGAATATAAAACACTGACTCTAATACGTGGCATGTTGTTGGGTTGACACGTGGACATTTAAAAAAATAGAAAAAATTAGAAAAAATTTTAAAAACCACGAAGTGAAATGTGGTATTCAGTGTTCATGGTCGTTAATGATTTTAACGGTGTTAGCAAAAAATGACCAAATTGAAAAAAATTGACCAATTTTAGGACCTATTTGAGCACAAAAAAAAAAAACTAGGACTGATTTAACAAAACTTGACGAAAATTGGCACCAAAAAGGTATTTTAACCTTAAAACAATTAATCTTCTTTAAGTTTTGTTTTTATTTGATATGTGTGTGTTACGATTACTTTTATGAGCTATTAAATAAAAAAGTCATCTTAAAAATTTTGTACACTTGTCACCCTCTAAAACCAAACATTGAAATTGTACTATAGGAGCCGAACAGGCCACCAACCTAAATCCCACAAAAAAAAACACATCGGATACATACCGGTATAATAAAAATAAGTAGTAAGGAAACTAATGAAGTCGGGAACTTCCCTGATCATTAAAAGGACAAGACCTTCACTACGTATTTCGCATATACCAAAGGCCGCCTACGCCACGGTGAATAAGGTCAACCACTTAGAACCAACCATCAACCAAAAGGAGAGGAGACATAGATATCCAACTGAATACATCAGCAAACAATTAAACGGATAGTGAATGACAAAACAGTACGCCGATATGTTCGCGAACCTCCACTAACTTAGATAAAAAGTAGAACCAAGTATAGTATGTCCAAAAGGGACTGGGTCTGTAGTGTAAGCCCAATTAAGCCTGGTCAAAGCCAATTAAACTTAGTCAAGCCCAATTGAACCTGGTCAAACCCAATTAAACTTAATCAAAGGCCCAAAGCTTAGGCCCATGAAGAAATGAGTAAAGTGATAAAAAAAAATAATTAGATATCTATAAATATAGGTGGACCATGTAATTAAAGGTATGCAATTCATTGGCACCCTAATATGAGATTGACTTTGAGAGCTTTTGCTAACTTGATCACCAAAGTCCATTTTTTGTGGGTACCCTCTTACTCCATGACATGCACAAGACAACAGATGATGGATACTTAGTGGACCAGATTGTGGAGCATCAATTTGAGGAATCTCACGATTGTGATAAGATAAGGTTTGAGCCTCATAATAACCTAATATTGTCCTTGTAGGAACAAAAATTATTTTTACTTTCCCTTATAACCCATAACATGAAAAATAATTGGGGCTCATTCTTCAAAATTGAAAAAACAATTAGTCACAAAGAAAGATATAATGAATGATTTAAAATTTTGTGTGGGTATGAAAAGCTACAAACTCTATGAAGGATTCTACGTTTGGTGTGGGTGGGAACCTAATAGAACAAAAATGTTTGAGTTTGAAGTGGGTACGAGAACCCAGAACCACATAAAAAAATAAATTTGGTGTAGGTGGGAGAACTCCAATAACATAGAAAGGTTAAAAAATTCAGGTTCCTAACAAAATAAGATAACCCTCATAAAAAATAAAAAATAAATAAAAATAAATTTTTTTCTTTTGAGTTAAAATAGATAGTGCCAGTGACTTGGAAAAATAAAGAAAGACTATTGAGGTTGAAGTTAATTGTTCTTAGTTTAAGATAACCTATGTTACATGTCGTGAAAATTCCTAATGATTCTCACATATTGATGTGGAACAAAAACATGGTAACCTCTTGTTGTGTGTCGAGCTTTTGATTTGAATCTATGCAAGTGGATTGAGTCAACTATAGTACAACCAAAAGGGGTTCTCGTATCCACATGGACTATAAAGTATATTGATAGTTATGGATTATATTCTTACAAAGGTCAAGATGTACTTGGTCCTTCGAACTGCATCCACCAGAATCTCTGCTAGGAATCCGTGTCTTCAATCTCCTTGGTCTAGGACTGTTGTTCCGATTTGACCATTTGAGTCCTCAATTGGAAAGCCTGCAAAGACACTTTGACACTCAAGTCAGTGGTACGTCATAAGTAATAAATGTTATAATAGAAAAGAATGGTTAAAATACTTTTTTGGTCCTTGTTTTTGTCAAGAAGTGTCAAACTGGTCCTCTAGTTTTTTTAGTCTCAATTTAGTCCTAGTTCTTTTAAAAATGATTCAATTTGGTCATTTCCGTTAGTTTGACCAAAGGGTGTTAAAGCTAATGTCACGTGTCAATTTGTATTCTTTTTAATTTTTTTTTTAATTTTTAATTTTTAATTTTTTTTACATATGTCACTTGACAATTGTTTCACATGTCAAAATTATTCAATTTGGTCCCTGTATTTATTTTTAGTTTCAATTTAGTTCTAATTTTTGTAAAAATAAAGCTATATTGTTCCTCCTTAAATTGAGACTCAATTTACTTTTTGTATGAATTTTATGGTGATACTCTTACCAACATTAACATTTTTATTAAATATTTATAGAAATATTTTAAAATTAACTTTAAATTCTATACGAAAGTTTAAACTTTGGTTTTGTTTTGAACTTGAAATTTAGTTCCTAAACTTATGTGTGACAAATTATTTGACTTTTAATCTTCACTAAATTTTTAGTATATGGTACACTTGATGCCTTTATATATGATGACAAAATGGTTAATTATTGAAATTAGGTTTGGGGTTTAACTTTGTTTAATAATAAAGCTAAAAACAAAAAGTTTGTTTAAAATATTTCTACAAATATTTAATAAAAATATCAATTTTAGTAAGAATATTACTATAAGATTTATCAAAAAGTAAATTAAGTCTTAGTTAAGGAGGGACAATATTACTTCATTTTTTACAAAAACTAGGACTAAATTGAAAATAAAACAAATATAGGGACCAAATTGAATCATTTGGACACGTGACACAATTGTGAAGTGACATGTGTAAAAAGAAAATAAAATAAAAAATTAAAAAATCCAAAAAAATTAAAAAACCACAAATTGACACGTGACATTAACTTTAACATTGTTTGGTCAAAATTGACAGCAATGACCAAATTGAATCATTTTTAAAAAAACCAATACCAAATTGAAACAAAAAAAACTAGAGTACCGATTTGATACTTTATGACAAAAACAAGGACCAAAAGAGTAATTTAACCTAAAATAATTAAAATAAAAAGAGTGGCCATTTTGAAATTTTTGCAAATTTATAGGCCTTGGTTCTAAAACAACTGAAGTATATAACCGATGTAACACCCCTTTCAAGATGTCATGTGTAGTTTTTTGTTTTCAAACCAATGAAAATACTATGATATCATCTTATAAATAGGAACTTTGCAAAAACTTTTACTTCGTAAATACTCATCCAAGTTCATTCAAATAAAACCATACAAATACCTAAAACCTTTATAAAAGTTCCATTACAATTTTTTCAAACTAGGAAAATTCAAAGGAAAATTCAACATAAAAGAAATCCAAAATTCTTTCCAAAAGCATTCCAAAACTCCCAAAGTCCTCCACAGCACGTCCAATCACACCTATGCATTTCAACTAGCATCTTTAACAACATCTGATCCTGTATAACACACACGTTATATGATGATCCTACAAACACAACAAATGCAAGGGTGAGCTAACCAGATAAAATAATATATAACCATACATTGTCATCATACAACTCACCTCATGATCACAAACATGTTACTAATTCAACCAAATCATATTACCACCAAGTAATATCAATCAAATCATATTACCACTAAGTAATATCAATCTAGTATATCCTTCTCTTATAACCATCCATTACCATTACGTTTCCTACATACTAATGCCTCTTGGAAAGTCTCTTTTCCTTGCTTCCCATAAGACTTACAATAAGCATAAATAACACAAAATGCATATGGTAGAAATCGAACACATGACCTTCAACACATAACAAGATTCCAACCAACTATGCTACTCTTTAATTTTGTCCTAATGTGCATTTATTAATTTAAAAGGCATCATGCACGCCTAACACCCTCCATGAAATTTTATTTATTTTTTATGGGTCTTACAATTAAGGTCTATACCTGTGCACTAAAATAAAATAATTGAAAAAATGCACCAATTTTGAAATTTTCTTGAACTATAGGCTTTGGTTATGCCAACAACAGAGGCTTATAAGTTTGCGAAAATTTCAAAATTGCCACTGTAATTTTATCTGCTTTGTTTTCTTTAAAATCAAGCATATCACCCTAGTTAAGAAACCAAAAGTACACTAGTGACTTGAGATGTATTTATCCTTGACTCTCCAACACATTCATGTATCTAAAGCCAACTAATGACATGTCCACTTGTTGAAAACAAAGGGATTTCACGGTTGGAAGTGTGTAGTCACATCTCTTGGGATGCTTTTCATTTTACTATAAATAACTATTTGGCAATTTTAGGGGACCACCTTTTCGCTCTGATAGTATAAGAGTTCTTGGTTGCCTCTATTCACATAAGGTATGTCTTTGTCTTTATCTTCATCTAATTCTAGTTCTTCAACCAAGAAGGCTTTCGTATAGGATGCTGTAAGGCCTTTTGTTGGATCGTCTAGTAGTAATGTTGAGGCTTCTTGGGCTGATGAGGTCTTGGAAGACCTTCCCATTTGTGTTGGGTATGAGTGAGTTGACCTCAATGTTCAACAATATTTTTCAAAGTACAAGTGATTGTCCCTAGTGTGTAGCTTTATCGAGCCTATTAAGTTCTAGAGGGAGATTGTCCAGATGATAAAATTTCCATAGATAAAATAGGGCTTGTAGATAATGCCTCAAGGTCATTAGAGTTATCCTCAAGACTTCTTTTATACATATATGACTTTAATAACTAATGTAAATGTTAGAATCCCATTTGATGACCTAACCATGGATTTCCTTCGTGTATTGAATGTCGCCTAACTCCATCCAGGTGCTTGGGTAGCATGGCAAGCGTTCTGAGTACTTTGTCAACTACTTAAGTTGAAGCTTTCTCCTCGGGTGTTTTTACACTTCTATAGTACTCATCCTAAAGATCTTGTGAGTTGGTTGTCCCTATTCAGTCAACCTAAAGCATCTTTATTTGCTTCTTATACATCATCCTTTAAAACTTTCAAAAATGTAATTCTTATAGTTGCCATTAACCCATCTAGTCGTCCACACTTCTTTGATAACGACAAGCCCAAGTTTCCCTTTTCTTAGACTCGACATCCATTTCATCATGACGCGTGGCCCAGGTCAATGATGATGGTTGAGGACATTACGATCCTAGGTGTCTTGGATGATTTTCCTCAACGATTCCCTACTCAAAAGATTATGGTCGTGTTGATGTCCATTCACCCTCGAGTGGACATGTATGGTATGTATCGACCCTTAACCTTGTATTTGTCTACTAATTCACTTAACTAGATTTATTGTCCTTGCAGGACTAATGCTAACCATTGAAGGTATTCCTGGCTAAAAAGTCACTTCCAACCTCTTTAGGAACAACTGAATGCATGAAACTGCGGGGACAAGAGTACATCATTTGTTGTGGTTGCACCTGTAGTGACGGAGGTTAGTGACTTGCAACCTCTTCATGCCAATGAAAAGAAGAAAAAGAAGAGGCATCATTATGAAATGGGTCTTCCTATCATGTGTTGTCGAAATGTCCTCGTATCGAAGTGGACAATTCATTTAGTTATTTGATGGTATAGGCATTGGTATAACTAAGGATGAAGTTAACATTATAACTTCATCATCTCATTAGACCCATTTGAACGCTTTCGTCGAGCATCAATCTCGGGCTTTAGTTATTGGTAGACATCTCGGCATCGAGCTCATCTAAAGAAGTGCTATTTAGAAGTTGCGGGCTGAAGTTACTAACTTGAAGAAAAACCTAAAGGATTTGAGTCAGGAGGAAAGATTTGGTTTGTTCAAACTGTTGGTCTACGTTAGCAACTAAATACTGTCAATTCTGATTGGGATTCCTAGAGGACTCGTTGCTTCGAATCCAAACAAAAGAGAAAGAGGCATGCGAAAAATTAGTTGAATTAACCCAATCCTTAGAGGACTTGAAGATAACCAATGTTGCTTTTAATAAGGAATTTTAGGAGTTGAAAGCTTGTGTTGTCGAGGGGCATATGAAGGGGTTTCCCAAAGCTTTCCGCCAAGGCGCCTTAGGTTTTGACATTGATATTTCGTCCCATGATGACCATTTTGATGTTGAAAGAATGTTTTTTCAAAAGACATTAGTCCTTATCGAAAATATTCTTGTTGTCACTATGGCTAAAGAATGCAACCCTCCTATCCCTTATGGGCATGTCCAGGATGAAGATAACATTGAAGACTAATCTTGCTTTTATTTCTTATTTTTTGAGAGGCTAAGTTTAGTAATTCTCGACCCTTTTGTATTGTTTTTTGAAATGCCGAGTTTAGTTGCTCTCGACCCTTTCATAGAATGTACCTTTAGCCTAAAATATAAAGTTATCTTGTATTTCTTATATTTATGTTTGTTAGTTTTGTTCAAACTTTACATTGGTTTCATACATCAATTTTGTCTTAATCATCAAAAGGAATGAAATGACTACATCAACCTTGATCGAGATTGTTCTCGAGAGGGATTCGTGTTAACCAAATTAATTATCTTTGGGAGGGATTAAATCAACCTTGTCCGAGATGTTTCACAGGAAGGACTAAATCAATCATGGTCGAGACATTTTGCAGGAGGGATTAAATCGACTTCAATCGAGGTGGTTCCCGAGAGGAATTAAATCAACCTTGACCAAGAGATGTTCTTTTGGAAGGATCAAATCAACCTTAACTGAGGTGGTTCTCGGGAGGGATTCAACGAGTTATTTGTGTAAGAGTACTTTGGCTAAATCTGATATATTAATTTCTCCTTCGTTATCTCCTTGCACTAATACAAAAAGGAGTTTTGGCAGCGGTTATTTTTGCCATTTTGCCCCAGTTATAGAACCGAGGCGTATTAGAACAATGCATAAAAGAGTCAGTCTTGGGCCTCAGGTCTTAACCGAAGTTGAAACTTCATATTATGCCTCGGTTCTGCTGAGAACCGAAGCCATATAGGCATTGAATTTTGAAATAAAAATTGCTTTTTGGCTTCACAAAAAAGACCTAAACAATAGCAGAAAAAAATGAACGTTCTAGGTTTGAGGTTGCAGAAAGGGAAAGGGTGGGGAACTGTCATTCCCTGAAAAACACCAATGGCCAATCCAATCCCTTCCACATGCTTCATCTACTTTCTCGCGGTGGCAATCCTCACTAGTAGCAACTTCGCCATCTTCGTTGCTGGTCCACGAGTCTCTCCATAAGAGCCACCTCGCTCTTTGCTCCACGAACACAAACACCGTCGACTTCCCGAGCACTTTCCTTAGCGTGGCAGCGCCCTGAATATCTACCCTAAGAACAAAAATAGCAGAAAAAAAAGTAAAGCAATTAAAACCTAAACAAAATGCAAAAAAAAAACAAATCACAATATATATATATATATAGAAAAAACGAGAAAAAAAAAAGATCAGGAAAACGCTAACCAAACGCATTTTTTGGTTTTTGCCAAAAGGGACGGTTTGCCAGCAAGAAGGTGGCGTTGCGACTGGAGAATGAGGCATGTAGGAGGCTTGATGGAAACGGAGAAGAGTGGCTGGCAGCAAGAGAAATCGGAAACTTTGGAGGAAGAAGACGAACAGTGACGTTGCACCTCTACAATTCGCGAATTTGAAATTTGAATAGACTTATAGGCACCGGGTCCACTAAACCGAGGCAGAAAGGAGTTATAGGCACCGGTTGGCTCAAAACTGAAGCAAAATACCATTTTCGACTTCGGGTATTAAGAGAACCGAGACAGAAAAGTTGGCAAAAATTGCAAAAATGGCACCGCGTCATTATATGCTTCGGTTGTAGAAAAACTGAAGCATATAAAGCGAAGCAAAATCACAAAACTACACTAGTGTTGGCCCAAACAGTCCTTAGGAAAAAAAGACTGAGATAGGAAAGAGTACACATTATTTACACTTCAACTAAAATAAAACTTAAGGTGTGTGGCATTCCACATTCTTGATACTTCCTTGCCAAAAAATTGTACTAACTGATGTACTCCTTTACTCACCTCTTATGATATTCTAAACGGTCCTTCATATTTAGCTGAGAACTTGTCGTCTCTTTTTCTAGCACTGCTTGCCATTCGCTATACAAGATGTCCTTTGTGGAAGGTTCTTGGTTTCACCTTAGAGTTATATCGTCTTGTTGCCCGTAACTCAAATGCTTCCTCCCTTATCCAGGCTTTTTCCCAGTGTTCACTCACAAAATCCAAATTTCCTAACAAACATTCCTCATTTCAATTTGCATCATAAGTCGTCATCGTTGGTGAAGGCTTGCCAATTTCAACCGAGATCATGGCTTTCAATTTGCACACTAGATTGAAGGGTGTCTCTTGAGTGGACAAGTGTGGGATGCATCGATATGCCCATAAGACTTCGAATAATTCTTTGGGACACCTCCCTCTAGTTGTTCCCAACCTTTTCTTCAGCTCGTTGAGAATGACCTTACTGGCCATTTTGGCTTGCCCATTTGTTTAGGGATACTCCACTGAGCTAGTAACATGTTGGATGTCAAAGTCGTTGTAGAATTCTCTCAAACGTTTTGTATATGAATTGCCTTCCATTGTTTGTTACTATAATGTGAGGGGTCCCATATCGGCAAACGATGCTCTTCCACACAAACTTATGCACCTATTGGGATGTTTTAGCCGCCAATTAGTTTCGCTTCTATCTATTCGGTAAAGTAATTGATGACTACTAATAGGACTTGAATTGCCCTTTCCCCATGGGGGAAGATCTAATGATATCAATCCCTCACCTTGTGAATGGCCGTTGTGAAGCCATATTGTGTACTTCTTCTAGCTTTTGGTGAAGAAGATTACCGTGTTGTTGGCACATGATGTATTTCTTTGCAAAATTAACGTAGTTTTGTTATATTGTTGGTTAGTAATATCCTGCTCTTAACACCTTCATGGCCATTGTTCTTGTTCCATAATGATACCCACATATCCCTTCATGCAACTCCTTCATCACGTATTGACCTTGCTCATGGTTAATGCATTTCAGAAGTGGTGTTAAGTACACTTTTCTATATAATTTGTCTTCAATCATTATAAATCTTTCAACCTTCCTAGCCCACCCCTTCTCTGCGTGTGCTAGGGTAATTCCTTCCCTTAAGAACCTTGTGAAAGGTGTCATCCAAGAATTTTTTATTTCACAAACCAAGCACTAATTGGACTCCACTAACAGAGACATCAGAGTTTGTCGTAGCAATGTTTGATGCTGTCCTCTTTGTTTCGCATTGCTTAACTTAGATAAAACATCGCCTCTGGATTTGTCGGCCCTAGGGACATGTTGCCACTTGACTTCTTTAAAAGAACAGAGATGCACCTTGACAAAATGAAATATCGTAGGAATAATAGATTTCTGACTTGAAATTCATCGGTGAGGTATATGATTACCAGCTATGAGTCACTTTTGCATGTGATTATTCTTATTCCCATGTCTCTATCCAAAATGACTCCAGTTATGAAGGCCTCATATTCAGCTTGGTTGTTGGATACTTTGTAAGTAAAATGAAACGCTTGCTCAATCAACATGTGACTAGGTCCTTCAAGGACTACTTCGACCCCTCCTTTTTTCATATTGGATAATTTTTCCACTTATCACTCTCCTTGATTTATTCGACTTATAGCTCATTGGTGAAATCTGCCAAACATCGTGCCTTAATTGGATCTCTTGGTTCAAATCTAATGTGGAATTTCGATAGTTCCACTGATCAGGCCACTAATAAATGTGTATTTTTTTCCCTCATTTAATGTTTAATTTTGGACATTTGATTGAATTTTTTGCTTAAAGAGCGATTTAATTGACAGTTTTGATAATTAGGATATTTGAGCTTGTGTGATAAAAATGTCTTAAAAGTGATTTTTAGTTGCATAAATTATTCTTCGACATTCTAACCTTTGTTGATGCAGTTGAAGTCAAGATTAAGTTCATTGAAGTGAAAATAAATTGATTAAAGTTACAAAACACCTTCAAATAAGGCTAAAATCAGTAAGTTCCAAAAAAATTACTTTTGAACCCCTTATATGACTTATACACTCCCCCTTTTAAACAATGGGCCATTCAAAAACCTATTTTGCACCCCCTACATGTCTATTTTCACCCCTCTTTCCACTAAAAAAAGATGCACTCAGATCATACCATGTGGTAATCCTTTACTAATTAAACTAACCAATCAGAGCATGACATGTGACGACATCCAAGCACTCAAAATTCAGCCAACCAAATGCTGCCACATCATCATCTTTTTTCTCCCCCATAAACTAAAAACCCTAACACCATTCTTGTACACCTACAACATGTGCCACCAGCCTCAGCCACGTCGGAGCAAATCATGCCTAAAGCACCAACATTGTTGCCTCTATTGTAGAGTCACAAGCCTCTATCACGAATAGATCGACAAGTTGTAGTACGTAACATCTTTTCACCATAACACGACGCACATAACATTAGAACCATGCACTCGCCGAACCATACAAACAAGAACTGCGCGAGATTCGTGCAGCACCTGCACCACCATCGCAAACCAACCCTACCATTGATGCATCACGCAACTACAATAGTTTGTGAGTCACGTCAGGAAAAGGCCAACGATGAATAAAAAACATGGATTGGAGCTCGCCTGAATCAGATCTACACCACAGGCAGAAAAGCAATGCTTCCAGTTTTGTTCACACACCTACACAAAACACCATGGCCAACAACTTCGTTGGAGAAGAACGTGAAAGTGAAACCCTAAGGAGGAGAGAGAAAGCACACTGCCACGTGTTTGCCTTTTAATGGACACTTAAATGGTCAAAGCTGGTTAGCAAAAATTACTTTAGAAAACACTAAATGAGACGAGTATAAAAATGGGGTTTAAACATAGTAAAGGCAACATGTTTTTAGGCTTGGCTTAAAAACTATCTTAAGCAATATTTATATAAATGTTGCTTGTAAAAAGTGTGGGCTAATCCATAAAAATGTGGTCTAAAATACACTAAAAATTAAAGCTTTTAGATTAGAAATATTCTCTCCCTCCTTTTTTGACTGAAAACACAAAACTTAGTTCCAAAAATGAAAACTTTTAATTTCTTCCCTCCCTTTGATTTTAGATTGCAAACACCAAGAGCTTACAATGTTGAAAATTAAAGCTTTTAGATTAGAAACATTCTCCAAATATTTTTAAATTTTCATAATCACTATAAAGATAAATCATATTTATCTTTATCATTATTTTAAAAGATATTTCAGAGATTTTAGCAACAGAAAAACTCTAGTCCAAGTCCTATATAAAGAGATTAAGGGGAAGCAGAAAAGAGAAGATCGACACTTCAGAGTTTAGGAACCCTTGGGAGGGACTAATTTCGTTGTCTCTCTCTATTCTCTCTTTTCTTCTATTTTTATTTTATTTTGATTCCATGGAGCGTTAAACTTCTTGGGTTGATTCCATTGTATTTTCATTATGGAATTTGATGTTAGAATGAAATAATTTCTGTTTTTTTTATTATTGTTGAGGTTTTAATTCATATATGTCTTTTATCTTTGAATCACGTGAAAAGTAATGATTTTTACATCATAACCAATTAGTGATATGTTTTAATCTATATGCATATTGATTACATGAGTTCAAGTGTTTTTAATTTTAATTGAGAATGTACTTTGATTAAATTTAGAAACTTTCATGTGATTGAATTAGTTTTTGAAAATGATTTAGAATGTACTTTGATTAGATGTGAAAACTTTAACTAGAATTAATCAAGAATGTACTTTGATTAATTTGTTTTTTGCTTGATTTTAGAGGTAAAAGAATATACATGATTAGGCATAGTAATATTTAATTGAGCATGTATTTTGGTTAAATTTACTATAACTAATCTACAAAGTTCTTACTTTTAATTGAGAATGTAATTTGATTAATAGTGAGAACACTAAAAATTAATTGAGAATTTACATTGATTAATTTGCAAATTTAGAACAATAATTAATTGAGTAATAATCTTTAGATAACCAATGATGAATCTATTTTGAAAAAACAGTGGAATCAATATATTTTCTCTCTATTATTTTATATTATTTTATATTTTTCCAACTATATTTCTTTATTTCTTATTTTATTTATTTAACCCTTTCGTATAGTTGTTATAAGAGCTAATTTGTTAGAAATCAATTTAATATTCGTTGGGAGACGACTTTGGCTTACTTTCTTAACAATATTGAAGTTGTTATAGATAAGTAATATTAATTTGATCGCGTCAACGACAGCGTTATCGGCCACCATTCACTTTGCTAGATCCCATTTCCTCAGGATTTTGCATTTAGGGAGGTTAGTTTTTACCACTATCTCATGCCTTTGGGAGTAGGGTCGCAATCTTCTCCCCGTACTGACTAGCCACAAAGCCATCTTTTCGACCACCTGATACTGAGTTTTGGCATCTTGAGGGACCCAACTTGTGAAATATATCAGATGTTGTTTGCATTCTTGCTCCTGTACCAACATGACATTGATGGTTTCTTGTGTGATCACGAGATGCACGAGTATGGGATTGTTCTTCTTAGGTTTATGCAATATAGGTGGAGATGCTAGGAAACATTTTAGCTGATTAAACCCTTCTTCACACTTTCCCCTCACTGGAACTAATTAATCCCTTTAATAACTTAAGTATAGGTTTGCTCTTATCATTCAGGTAGGGCATGAATCGTGCTAACGTTGTAACTTCCAATTAGGTATGCATATGTGCGCTTAACAAATCATCTCCAGTTAATTTTAATTTGCATGAAGTGACTTCATTTGCATTTACATGACATGACTTCACAATGCTTATGACTCAATGCTTCACAATACACGTCACAACATCACAAAAGCAGAGGTTATGACTCAATGCTTTTTTTTTTGGTCCTTCATGATCTTAATTATTAAAAATTGTGACCCTTACTTTTTGGATATACATTTTTCCATGCCAGTATTTTTATTCTAGTCACACTTTTATGTTTCTTTTATGATAGAGTACTTTGTCTGTTCACACTTTTATGTTTCTTTTATGCTAGACAGACGATGACACTAGTCCTAATTATAAAGAAATCTAATTCGTGGTATATATATCAATTGAGTATAGTACAACCATGACTCGAAAAGTTCATATTCTTAATTGAAATTATGAGGTACCTGATAGAAAACATATTTTAATGCACATTATATTTTGTTTAGTTAGTTTTCATATACACAAATCACATAAGTAAAATGAAAGAATGTAAGAATTATGCGAACGAGAAACATCTCTCTTAAAAGGAAAAAAAGAAGAAAAGGCATGAAGATCCATCTCTCGTAAAGGCTGGTATCATTTAAAGCATAGAAGGTAATCTCTCAAAAAAAAATGTTTTAAAATATGTAAAAATCAAACTTTTAAGATCTTATTTTATTAAGGAAAATAGTAAAGTTTTTAACTTATATTTTAAGTAACCATTGAAATCAAAATATTAAAGAACCGAACAGATGAGAATCTAAAGTGACAAGGTCTGTAACACCCCATTTAATTTAATATACGAAATTAAAGAAAACGTCACAAAAGATAATGTAAAAGCGCAGTCGTGGAGTTCAAAACCCAACTCCTAAAAAAAAAAACCTAGGCACACCACGATGCCCAAAAGAAAACTGGTTAACAAGTTTACAAGGAAATGTATGTTAATCAAAGAACAAACAAGTACATAGGCCTTAGCCCTAAAGAAAAGCCCACTAAAGAAACTAAAACCAGCCCATGCAGATTATGCCGTGGAACCATCACCTCCCTGTTGCCCGCGGGTGTTCCTTGCATCTGCTCACACCAACAAGTTGATGATCATCACAAGAGAGAGTACCACACAACAGAACACACCACAATAAAAGTAGGGTAAGCTAGAGCACAAGAGATTTCATCCATCAAATCATATATAATTGCACAATACCATACATTCAATCAACAAGGCATGTTATGACTTTCAATCAATACACTACGACACGACTCGACTCATCCAGATACATATAACTTGGTCGGATTCAGTGGACGCTTGCACTTGTGGTGGATACCTCTGCTCACCCCCGAGCTATGTGTTACAAGTGTTTCAATGAATCAATTTTCCCTCACTACAAGGTTAGCCCTTAATGAATTTCAGGCCTCCTGCTACTCTCACCACAGGAGTCAGTCCGCTCTAAGTGAGACTAACCGACCCCTTAGAGTGTTAGGATGCAATCCTTATCTTGAATCCTTACCTAGTTATACAGATGGGGCACCACCATGGACACCCACTAACAGAGGCCATGAAATTATGTTCCGACCACTGAAGCGCAACCCCGGAGGTCTCACCTAGAGACTCCCAAGGAATTACACGCTGACACGGACCAACATTCATAAATCAGCAATACAAGAACATTAAATCATATTTATAATTTCATACCAACCCCTAGGATCAATTCCTCATACGTATCACATTTTGAATCCATACCACTAGTGATGTGATCCCAACAAGGCTTATAGCTTGGGTCAAGGCCCAATACATGACCCACATGCACCTTCAAGCCCAAGCCCATCAAGAGGCCCAATAACAAGGAGCATGCTAAAAAAAGATCCAATTGGGCTTCATTCAAGATGGCCCAAACCCACATGGGCTTCTCATACTCTTCACATGGGCCAAAGAAGATGTGAAGATTTGAAACATTTTCTCAAAGTGCAATAGAATAGCAATAATATTGGCCCATTGTTTAGGCTTTGCTTTCTAGAATAATAAGTCAAACAATGAGTAGTTCAATTGATAAAATTGGGCTTGACTAAGCCCAATAGGAGATTTGGCCATGAG
>Ga0214544_1006571_pt1 | contig 21326 bp, 6 predicted proteins | sample CNSS3metaG_FD_160074 | JGI IMG/M metagenome (GOLD analysis project Ga0214544, IMG submission 160074) | Root nodule microbial communities from cowpea collected in UCLA plant growth center, Los Angeles, California, USA - CNSS3 | ecosystem: Host-associated > Plants > Roots > Nodule | place: USA...
CACTTTTATGTTATTTATATATATATATATATATATATATATATATATATATATATATATATATATATATATATATATATATATCTTTATATTACTCAAGAAATCATGTTCTAAAGGTGTTTGAATCTCATGATGAGGTACATTATTTAATGATTTTTTTTATACTTTTTGTCTTTTTTTATCTATTCCACTATCTTAAATCCATGATTTCCAAAATAGTTTCACCAACTCATGAATAAGACTTTGACGTCAAAAGTTAAGTACAAGTATGATGCTACATGCATATTTCAACAATCATTTCAAGTTAAAAATAGTGCAAAAGTTTAAATAAAAATATAGTGCAAGAGTTTAAAAATATGCTCTTAAAGTCTTCGGTAAAACTTTGTAAGTAATTATTTTTTTACATATACCATTGTCTTAAATTTTGTTATTATTAATTGCATATGTGTTTTAACATCACAAGAGTCGGCATTACAAACGTTTATAAATAATTACCTGTTTGTGCATTTATCTTCCTAACGTATCCCATTTTATATGTTTTTAATATCTTTTTCTTTTTCATTTTGTGCATGATCTACTCATTAAGTTCTCACATGAGTCAAATGTCAAAAAAGTTTAATATTTAAATGTTGATTTGAGTTCTAATGTAGCTCTCACTTCTTTGAGGGAAGATAGTTCAAGTACTTTTGACGTCCCAAATAAATAAGATATTAGAAAATAAGTATTAATAAAGATTAACATTGAGAAGTTAGTGATTTCAACTTATAACTATTTTAAGAAGGTCATAAAGTTTTAGAGTATTTATGAAGTATTTATATTTATTTGTCTACTTAGTGCATGTATTTTGTTATTGGATTTATTTTGTTGTTGTTTTAAGTTTGAAATCATTTATGAACACTTGGGTTGTTAATTTAAATGTTCCATTTTTTTATTCTCATTTCACCATTTTACTTTTAATGTTCATGTTAAATTCTTATGTTAACCTCTTCTTATTAAATATTTCTATGAAATTATTAAATGTTTTTTTTTAAGAAAATTGAACACTATTTTTCATAAACGTTTAATAGGAGTATTTGCAAAAATTATATATTTTAATACAAACAATATGTTATTTGTATTAAGTATTAGATATTAATTGATAAAATTTGATTCATCATTTAACATTAATTATTGAATTACTAAATATTATTCAATATATCGATATAAAATTAACAATTAACACAAACAATATGTTATCTATCTCTATTATGTACTATATATTATGTATTACGTATATGTTTTTAATATTATTAATGGTAGTAGTTATACAATTTAATATGTAGTATAGATAATTTTTTTTAATTATTTTATGTTAATTAACTGTTTAACAATCAAACATTGTATTACGTTGATTGAAAATATAATTATAGAACTTACAATATTTTAATAGTTAATTTTACTATTTCATATATTAATTGTATATTATCTATTATATATTATATACTATGTATTATGTATCTATTATTAATTATTAATGTCAGTAGTTATATTGACCTTAATTAAAAAGACAATGATAGTAGTTACACACAAATAATATATTCTTCTTGTTATTATTTTTTTCTTATTAAATCATTTTAATTCAAATTTTAACAATTAATGATATTTTATCGTTTACTTAAAATATAAACTTTTATTTAGTTTATATTTACAAATTGACAAATTATTATTTATATTTAATGAAAAAAAATAATTGTTGTAATAACTTATTAAAATTAGGTACATTATTATTATTATTATTGTTAAGAGTTATGCAAATTATGTGAACCCCTTACTTTTATTTCTTTGAGTTATCTCTTTCTCACTAAACTTAAGTGCACCAACTCATCTACACTGAACAGAAACACTCTCCACCATTCTCTCCAGTTCTTTTCCTCTTAAACCCCTCACACTCTCCACAATTCTAATTCTTCTTCTTCTGCAAATTCAGTTCCTGGAAGAGAAACCCTTGCAGAGCTCCCAGTTGACCTTGCTTCCAACTCCCTCCCTCATAGTAAGTCAATTCTTCCAAGTCTGATCCTGTTTTACTCTGAATTCGAAATTTTGCCTCTATTCTGGAATTAATCAGGCGTCCTCCTCTTCCTGTGTTGTAATGACTAAATTCTCTAGGTTGAACTGAAATCCTGAGCCCTCATTGTTGAGGAGGTATCTTATCAAGCTCAAATATCATAAAAAGGTAAGGGAAGCTAACCATTATCTTATAATTCGTAGAGAAATCTGTTCTAATGACTTTAGATTGCATGCTCAAGTGATGAATTGATGTTTGAACCGTATAATTGAATGTGTGTTAGATTCTGTGGAAAATCTGGGCTTCTGCATGTAGGAACAGGTTCATAACCTGGTATTTTCGCCTGGGTGAGTGGCTCTCGCCTGAGCGAAAATACCAAGAAACCCACCCATGTTCCTGCGCGAAGCCTTGCCTAAGCGAGCTGAGGTCGCTTAAGCGAGAGACACCCTCGTCTAAGCGAACCAGTTTAGCCTGAGCGAGAGTTCGCCTAGGTTTTTAATTTTTTCCACTGTTAGAGCCTCGCTCAGGCGAGATTGAATCGCCTAAGCGAGACGACCTCTCGCCTAGGCTAGATTGTCTAGCTTGAGCGAAAGCCACTGCAATGGGACACTTGATGTTCTATTTTAAAAGGGTGAAATTATATGTTTGAAAGTGATTTTGTGCAATTAGTCTCCTTTGTGAATGGAATGTGTTGCTAATGCTATGTATGGTGAAACTTGATGAATATGAATTGTGAGAAGATGTGATTGAGATAGAATTTCAAGGGAAATTCAGAAGAGAATGTTAGTGTGTGTGTGTGTGTGTGTGTAAGGACGTGAGGAATCCGTATTGGTTGGTATCCTAAAACTCCAATAATCATTCACGCTCAGATAGAGTAGAATGGATGTCATGAGGAGTAGTAGGAGGTCCTAGTCTTTGGACTTGATTAAGTCTTAGACGCGAAGGGGACTTACCCTGTGAGTGGTTGGGTGATAACCCCTTGTGCTCAAACTTTGCAGAGTTTGGGAACCTTCACAGGCGCAAACCACCAAGAGCTCCAATGTCACTTACACAATCCGAATATCGAGTCTAGAATTATATAATTGAGTTATGTGTTGTGAATGATTTGATACTGTGGATTGTACGATTTTCTCTCATTTCAGTTAGCTTACCCTTCTTGTTTTATGTTTGTTTCCTTGTGTGTTCTCCTTTGCAATGATCACTTACTATTGGTGTGAGCAGAGCCGAATCCAGATGAAGAAACCCCTCTCCTAGACAGGAGCTGATCTTGGCTTGGAACTTTTAGTAGTGACCTTTTTGAGTTAGATCCTTGGAGTTTTTAATTGTATGAACTGACTCCACTTTGTATAGACCGTACCACTTCCTTAGGGAATTATATGGTTATATGGTTATTTTGGATGACTCTATCAACACTTTTTAACTGTTTATCCATATTACCTGCTTTGTTGGATCATGATGTGAATATTTTATTTAGTACCATAAAAACTATTAAATGGGATGTTACAAATTAATTTGAATGATTAATTATTTTTTAATTAATTAAATTTAATTACATTTTTTTAAAAACCAAACATTAATTACGTATTTAATATATCATATATATTAATCGATAAAATTTGATTCAAAATTTAATATTATTTGTTAAATTACTAATTATTTAATAATTCGATATATAATTATATTATCTTAAAAAATAATTATAAACTCATACTCAAATATTAAAAAAATCAAATAAATTAAATTTAGATTTATTAAAAATATTTTGTAACATTCCATTAAATAGTCATGGAACTACTAAACACAACATTAACAAGTCATATGACAAAACATATAGTAACTACAATATTAAAATATTGTTACAGTCATCTAAAAAAGAACAACTATAACAAATATTAAAATATACACAAGACATGTCAAAGTGAACCAACCTGGCTCACACAGGTTGGCTCACCACGAGCCGGGTTGAAAATGAGTGAACACAACCCGGCTCACTTTATGGTAAGCCAGAAATTTTGTAACCCGGCTCAACTCACCATAGGTTGGTGGGTTAAGTGGGTTGGCTCACCAACCCACTTAAAAATATATTTATTTATTTAGTTTGAAGTATTTACATACTTAAATAATTTTTTTAGAAACCCATGAGATGACAATCACAATAAAATCAAGAACCGATGTCATCATCATACTCACCACCAATATATGATGAATTATTTCCAAGAAAGTATCATATAATCCAAGAAAATATGACTAATATTACACATTTTCTGTCATGCTATTCAACAAAATATAAATAAAAAACTACACATTTTTGTCATGCTTATTTAGAAAAAAATGTTTATAAAATCGTTGCTTGTGTATTTACTACGAAGATTATAGTTAAAGATTAAAGTATCAAAGTATATAACTTGACAATCAAATTAATTAAACATTCAAAGTATTCAAATATTATTGAGCAACATTCTAGCATTTAAAAATATGAAATTATGAACCTATATAATTAAGAGTAGTAAATAATTATTAAAAAAAATAAAAAAAAATGTAAAAAAAAATTTGGTGGGTTGAGTGGGCCAACCCACCTCCAACACGGCTCGAACTCGTTTAACCTGTGGGTTTAGTGAGCCGGGTTGAATTCAACCCACTTTTGAAAAAACTGATTTTTTTCTCAACCCAACCCGGCTCGAACCCGTGGTGAGCCGGGTTGGCTCACAGGTTGAAACCCATTTTGACATCTCTACACAATCAGTGCTGCTGAACTAAAACAGTTATTATTCTTAAGCATCCAAAAGTACTATCTACACATAGTGTCATGCTCTACTGAATAGTATCCTAGCTTCCTGTAAGAGGAGTATCCCCACATGCACTCCCATATGCTCACACTATTAAGTGATCATTGCAAAAGGGTAACAAACACAACCACAACACCAAACAACAACAAAAGGGTAAACTAATGTATCAATGAATCTTACAACCATAAAAGTCAAATTATAATTATCATGCTAGTACACAACATAATCACCTATACCTATAAATAACAAACACTGACTCGACTATCCGGATACATGCACCAAACATCGAGTCCCCTGGTGGCCTGCACCTGTGAATTGTTCTCAAACTCTGTAGAGTTTGGCCTCAAGGGGTTATCACCCAACCATTAACAAGATAAATCCCCTTCGCGCCTAGGACTTGATCTAATCCAGTGGCTAGGATCTCCTTCTTCTCTTCACCATATAATATACTCCACTCTACTTGAGTTTGAGTAATTAATAGAGAAAGGATACCAATCCAATAATGAATCCTTATGTTGATGCATACAATAAACTTCCATATGGAATTTCTCCTTGAAATCCTTTGCATATCCACATAAAAACCATTTCCAAACACACAATCAATCCAATTTCAAGATAATATATTCCATAGAATTCAAACTAACCTTATTTAATATCTTCACACAGATAAAAACAACAAGCAGTGAACAGAGCAAACAACACTCAATGCTAGACTTCAGCGCTGAGCGCCAATTGCCTCGCATTTTTCAACGCTTAGCGTCCTTAAATTAAATCCCTCCCAGACCTGCAGAGGTCCCAATGCTCAGGCATCGCTCAGCCTGCGCTTAGCGCAATTTGCCTCGCATTTTTTAGCGCACATACATTGTTCGGCCGACGCTCAGCGCTATTTGCTTCGCATTTTTCAGCGCTCAGGCACCGCTCGGTCGACGCTTAGCGCTATACCAAAAAACTTTATGAGAAATTGATACCTGTGTATTTCATGACTCAAATTGGCATTCCTACCACTAGCACTAGTTTTCAAAAAAGAGAGTTTACATCGCAATAAGTGAAACCAATTGGGGTCATGAATCATGAAACCATCTTTCTAAATTACAACAATAATTCACACAATGCATTCAAGATTCAATTCACACATAAATTAACAACTCACAACAACCAAACTTTAAATTTTAATTACCACATGAACATGTAAAAAGCATTCATCAAACCTAGCAGCAATTAGCTTCCCTGATCAAAAAGCCTCAACACCAACAGTGATCCTAAACCCCTTTTTGCTACTAGACGCGAAATTCAACCTAGACAGAACAAAAATAGAATCAGGGTATGTAACATCCCGACAGGCCATCTCATCCCTTTAATACAACAGTAACACTTGCCTTGAACGCATAACAACACCCTCGCTCCCTTAGGCTAAAAGCCTCTGTTCAAACAGTTCAGCCTATCTCGCTTAAGCTAGGCCCGCTAGCTTGAGCGAGCCCCTCAAACAGTTGCAACCCGCGAAGTCTCGCTTGGGCGAGACCCTCACTCGCCCAGGATTAAAGTGCCTCGTCTAGGCGACGAGTTCAATGAGACAGTGGAACCACCCTCGAAATCTCGCTGAGGCGAGAGGCTCTCGCTTGAGCGAGACGCACCTTCGCTCAAAACAATAAATCCCGCCTGCGCGAGATGTGCAACCAAGCCACACAAAAACACACGCGAGTTCTCGCTTGGGCGAGGCACACTCACCTAAGCGAGATGGCCTGTCGCCCAAGACCAAATTACCCCGCCTGAGCGAGATGCTCGAGCAGAGCCTGAAGCTAAATCCCTATAACTCTCGCCTAGGCGAGTCCGGCTCGCTTGAGCGAGAATTGCAGATTTTGGCATTGTTTTACGCACACAACAACAACAATCGAACCCAAAATACACTCCAAATTTATACCATTCATTCAGCATAATTTCATTAGGCATATGAGCATAATTGGACACGAAAATAGGCCCCAACAACCCAACTTTGCATAATCACAGTATATACAATGCATAACCCCATTATATTCATGCATTTAGGCCAAAAATTCAGTAAACCAGTACCAACAACCATAACCCTTGATTCCCTCATGTGCAACAAGAAATTCAAGCATAGATTCATCCAAATTATGCAAGATAATACAACAAACTCAGAATTTCGATTCAGCTCCCCTAACCTGAGATTTTCCTTTGCCTAGCGTTTGAATTACGCGTCTCCCCTTGAACACCAATGCCCTTCTCCTTGATTCTATCCCAATTCAACTTTCAATTTCCTCAAACCTCATAATTCACTCTAAATTTTCGTATTCCTTTACCTAGGCCACAATCACAGATGCCAAAACCCTTATTCTCACCTGAATTTACCTTTTAAAGGGTGCCTTAATGTGGGTTAATGCAAAAAAACCCTAAACCATTATTATTAGTTATTTTTCAGCCCCTCTTGGCTGCCCCTACTGCTAGGGTTTTCTATACCCTTTCATATTCAAGTCACAATCAATTATTAGCAAAAACCCAAGTCCCTTCACACAATTTAAGTACTCTCAACCACTTGAGCTGATACTTTTTCACATCACACCAATCAATATTTAAAGCCATAAAAGTTCCACTACCCGCATTTATTAATTAAGTAATTATTTAATTAATTAATTTTTCCGGGTCTTACAGGGTACGCAATCAGGACCATTGATAAAAGGAAATTCACATGGTAACCTCAGAATCTACAAACAATCCTTCACTGGCCATTTGCAAGGGATAGAATAATTGACAAAGAAAGGATCGGAACACCAACTTACTCAATAAAAAAATTGATCGGATGAACTTCGAGATCTCTCTACAAGGATCGCTCCCGTAGTCTATGATCCTCAAATAGAGGAGAAAATAGTGAAATATTGTAGAGAGAAGGGAGATGGCTTCTAGAAAAGTGTTTCTAGAGAAATGTAGTGTTTTTAACTAATGAGATCATTTTATGAAATTTCTATTTATAATTAAGCATTTATGTATTAAAATAATATTAAGATCTTATTATTTTAAAAACACTCTCACTCTTAAAATAAGATTTTCTAAGTTCTCACATATTTCGTGTGATTTAGTTTATTAACATGCATGTTGTATCGATAAATATTTTATGATTAATATTATGGTGGAAATAAATCAATATTGTTCATTCTTTGTAAACAAAAGTTGCAGGGGTTTGTTAATTTTTTTTTAAGAAAATGAAACATGATTTTTCATAAACGTTCAATAAAAGTAATTGTGAAAATTAAATATTTGAATGCAAACAATATATTATCTATTTTAAGTATCATATATTATACAATGTTATATATTATTCTATATACTTTATATTATGAATTATATATATTATGTATTGTGTATATAAATTTATTGTTATTGATGATAGTAGTTATACAAATTAATTTTTATAAATAATTCATTAATCATATTAATTTTTTCTTTGTTAAATTATTTTAATTTACATTTTAACATTAATATATATTACCATTTATTTAAAAGATAACGCTATGATTTATTATATATATTTTATATATGATAAGTGGAAATACATTTATTATTGAGAGTAAGTATAATTTAAAATTAAATGTAAAATTAATAAGACGATAATTTATTAAAATTAGTTTATTTAAAAAATTAACCTTAAATATAATTTTAGTAAACATTTGTTTAAGTTTGCATACTAATTTGAAGAATTTGATGTGGATTTAATTGATATGTGGACTAACGAAATTTTAAAAGTCATTTAATTACAATAGAACATCATATTATCACACTATGAATTGTTATGGGTGTTAGGAATTTTTAGGTGTTATTAAAATATGAGATATAATATGATAGATGATATCACTAGTGCAAATTTGACTTTTTAATCCGCCTTATATGCTTCGGTTATAGCGGAACCGAAGCCTATAAGGAGACGATGACATTTTTGTAATTTTGTCAAACTTTTTTGCCTCGGACCTACTAAGAATTGGTGCAGCAACAAGTTTTATGCCTCAGTTACAAATGAACTGAAGCCTATAAGGAAACCCAGTAACCAAAATTTCAAAAATGCCACCAACGTCAGATGTTTTGGCCTCAGGTATTATTGGATCGAGGCAGTAAGTACTTTAGGCCTTGGTTATTAATTGAACCGAAGCCATAAAGCTTGTTATAATTCCTAATTCGTGAACCCTCTCCACTATTCATCATCTCTCACAATTCTCTCTACGCGAACCCTTTGCACTCTTTGCCACCACCATTGTCCAGCTCCGCTGCCAACCAGCTGCCACCGCCATTCGTCGTGCATCATCACCTCGTCGCGCCATCCACTATCGCCGATTAAATCGTTGCCTTTCACTACCGGTGAGTTCAAAAAATGGGTTTCCCTTCGCGTTTTTTTTTGTTTTTTTTTTTTTTCTTTTTTGTTTCTTTTTTGTTGCTTTGGAGTTCACAGATTTAAGGTTCAAAACACACATTGCCCTATCACGAAGAGACACCGCAAGTGAAGAAGTTCCATTACCATCGTAACCCACCATACTAGAAAACGAACGAGAACTGACACGATAGAGGCACCTCGAGTCATTGCACGCGAGCCACGAGCCCCACCACAAACACACTACCACGACGAGAATGCCTCCACTACGGGCACGCTTGAGCCACCGCTGCATATGGAGGCCAGCACAAACTGTGAGCCCTTGATTGGCCAGCCATTATGACGAAAAACTATCGTGTCTCCCAGCAACCACCGTTGCTGCAAGAGCTCCAGATGTGCCATTGTGAGACATCATGGCTAGAAACGCGAGCTCCAAATTTTTTACAGAATGGCTTTGGTTCACATTAGAACCGAGGCAGAAGAGTAGCTCTATGGCTTCGGTTCACACCCAAGGCCAAAAGTCATCCCCTTTTGGCCTCGCTCTAATATGTCTCGGTTATGAAACCAAAGTAGAATATAAAAAACAACCGGAACCAAAAGCCCTTAGAGTATGTAACATAAAAATTATTTACAATATCTCAATCTTGATTTCATAATTCTAAAATAATAACTAATTTCTAATATTGAAAGATATTTTTATAAAAAAAAAACTATTTCTTAAAAACTAATTAAAATAATTAAGTAAATATTCTCAAAAATGAATCATACAATAAATCCCAGAAGAGATCAAGCAAATCATGAATGAGGTCATCTTATAGGAGTCTATTATTGAATCCAATGATAATGAATCTCAAATTGGTTTGAACGAAGTTGAAGGTTATTAACGCGATGTTATTTTCAAATTATTAGAAAGTGTTATCAATCTTCATGTCAATATGAGAAAGTTGGAAGATTATCCTTATTTATCATTAGATCAATTAAATCAAATTCAATGTGTGCTCTTCACTCTTGCATTTTACAAAATGGTCAATCAACTATCACACATAAACGAATCAAAAATAGTTGTCAAATAACTCTAGTGACTTTTTTCTAAAATAAAGTTACAAAATTATTGATTCTAGAATTTTCCCTTTCTAAATGTGCATTTAGATGGCATGCTGATTTATGAGTGTGAATTTAAAAGAATGTTTACTGTAAATTATTTAAAAAGTTATAGTAAAATTAAAAAGATAATTATTTTAATTTAAAAAATATTATTTGTTAAAGAATAAAATTGGATAAGTAATGTATATATTAAAATAACATATCAAAATATGATAATTTATTTATAGTATATCGAAATATGAAAATATGTACACTACGAAATAAATGTATTTAATGTTTTTAATAATACTAATAATAATATAATTTTAATAAATTAAATTATATGTATTTCTAATAATAATAATATCAAAATATTTTTTTTCTGAATAATTTTTTTGTTATTAATAATTGTTTTAATTTAAAAATAATAATAAAATTAGTATGATAATTATTTTAATTTTAAAAAATTTATTTGTTAAAGAATAAAATTGAAAAAGTAATATATATATATATATATATATATATATATATTAAAATAATTATAATATCAGACACACATATTAAAAAAAATTAAAATTGAATAAATTAAATAGTTTAAAGAGAACGTTAGTTTTGAGAAAAGTTTTTATTTTATCTAATGTGAAAATATAATTATCATGTTTAATTTTCTTAAATAATATTTTTTTTTGGAAAACAATGATGTTTAAAATATATATTTTATATTAGTACGTAATTTAGTGATTATAAAAAAGTCGTGTACAGAAATATAAAATTTAAACTTTTTACTTAAAATAAAAGTCTTAATACATAAAATAGCGTAAGCACATGCGTTGTTGTGCCTGTATGTATGCATTTTCTAAATATACGTGATAGTATATTAGTAGGTGATGATAATATAATGTTATTAAATTATAATTTATAAAATAAAATTATATTTATTAAAAATAAAGTAAAATATATCATAAAAAATTGAAAGAATAACTGTTGATAAATAGAGAAAAAGAAAAGAGGAGAAATAGAAGATTTTATAAAAGAGTTTACAAAAGTAACGGTGATTTTTCTAAAATTTTATAAATAATTATATTTTAAAGAATAAAATTGATATTTTGAATTGTGGATACAAAAGAGAAAGTTTCTTTATATAGTGTTACAAATAGATAAATTAAGAACCTTGATTGGATAAGGAGCATAGGTGTTGATTTTTACAAGAATAGCTATGTGCATTTGCATCCTCGGAGATGTTGAGCTTTACTAATACGAAGGAAGGGAAAGAATGGTAATGTATAACATGTGATTTTCCAAATATATAATTTTTAAAATAGTTGTTAAATATAAAATTATAAAAAAAAAGTAAGATATGTAAAAAGAAAATTTAAATGATGATTTAAAACAAAAGAGATTTGTAGAAAAATGATTAAAAATAAATTACTTATAAAATAATTAAGGGTAAAATGAATATTATAAAATGTGGACACAAAAAGAGGAATCTCCTTTATTGTTATATATATATATATATATATATATATATATATAAAAAAATATTTTCAATAAAATTAATACACTAATTTTTTATATCCATAAATTTATACAAACCTTTTCATTCAATACATTTATTTAACTAAATAATTTTTTATTTGTTTAAAAAGGAAAAAAAAACTTGCATCATAATTTTATTATTTTAATTTAAAATTGTATAATTATAAAATTATAATTTTATTATTTCAATGAAAAGTTAAAAATATATTATAATTTTATATTTCATAAAATCATAATGGAAGATAATAATCAACTTAAATTACTTAACACACATCACCTGATTATTAGAAAAGTTAATAATAGATATTCAATTAAAAAAATTAAAATTTATTAAATTCTCAATAAATCACAATAATTTATCAAAACATTAATTAAAATTTCCAAAATTTAACAAAAACTTAAATATAATTAAATTTATTATATAATAATAATATATTAATTTTAACTACAAAATAAAAATTCACATTCTTTCTTTTACCTTCAAATCGAAACAAGCATAATTGACCCCTCAAATTCATCTATCACACACTTGACTCTCAAATTTGATGTTCAGAGGAACGCACAATTAGGTTCTCCCTGGGCAGCACACACCTGTTCACACTCACACTCTCCTCCCCGCAAACAATTCTAGTCCGCCGCCGCCGCCGCCGCGAGGAACCTACTTCTTATCCGCAACTCGACCAGCCTCCCCGCGACCAACGCCGCCTCCGTAACAGTGAGAGCAAGATTTTCGTTGAAGGTACTTTGTTTTTTTTTTTTTTGTTATTACAAATTAATTTTATTGAAATTTCTTTCGGTGACTGAGATTGTTATTGTGCTTTTATATTCCAATATAATGAATTCAGATTGTACATTTCCGCGGATAAAGCATATCGGTGTTATTAGTTTGAGTTATTCTCCCAAAACATGCTCCAATTTTGGTGAAATTTCTATCACTGGCTGAAGTTGATATTTTTATTTTTATTTCTTCCAATTTAGTGAATTCAGACTGTACATGTTCACGGATAGAGCATGTTGGAGTTATTAGGTTGAGTTATTCACCCACAACATGTTCCAGTTTTGGTGAAATTTCTATCCCAGGCTGAGATGGATATTTTTATTTTTTATGTTGGGATTTAACGAATTTAGATTGTACATGTTCACAGATAAAGCAAGTAGGATTTGTATAAGTCATAGCAACTTAGAAATTAAAAGTAGTCATTGCTTTGTATTCTGTTTCAGCATATGATATTTGGAGTTTTCATTTTGTAGTCATTGACAATTTCCATTTTAGATTGGTATTCCTTCAAATTTTTTAAATTTAAGTGGGCCGGTGGGGCTGGTCTGATTTTTTTTTTTCAGGTGGGCTGGGTTGGGCCAGTCCATTGAGGAGGTGGGCCAAAGTGGGCTGGGTCAATCAGGTTGGGCTGGCCTGTTTTGACAGCCCTATTCGTAACCACATTTTCAGGAAGGTTTTTTGTTTAGGCAAGATTTTGCAAAGGCATGTCTGCTTTGAGCAGCACAGTCCATTCCTGCAAAAATTTTCCACTTCTGGCAACTGTGAAAGATTATCATGGGAACGTTCCACCAAAGATATTCTATTGGGAAAGCTTAAGTTTGCTTTGAGGAATCATCAGGTGCATGAAGCATGGGAGTCCTTTCAGGATTTTAGAAGCCTTTATGGTTACCCTGAGGTTCATCTACTGAACCAATTCATTGTTCAATTGTCCTATTCTTCCAATCATGTTTGGATGCGAAAAGCTTGTGATTTGGTGTTGCAGATTGTTAGAGAGAAGTCTGGTTTACTTCATGATGATACCTTAACCAAACTTGCACTTTCCCTTGCTAGGTTGCAAATGCCATCCCCTGCCTCAGCGATTCTTAGGTTGATGCTTGACAAAGGGTGTGTGCCCTCTATGCATTTATTGTCCTTGGTTGTTTTTCATATTGTGAAGTCAGAAATTGGAACACATCTTTCATCCAATTATCTGTTTCAAGTTTGTGATCTTTACAATTGCTTGAATGATAAGAAGGTTCACCATGCAGTCACGGTCAAGCTGGATACCTTGGTCTTTAACCTTGTTCTTGATGCTTGTGTGAAGTTTAAATTGTCTTTAAAAGGCCTGAGACTGATTGAATTAATGTCGCTGACTGGGACCATGGCTGACGCACACTCCATTGTAATAATTTCTCAGATTCTAGAGATGAATGGTCTGAGAGATGAAATGCAGGAATTGAAAGACCATACTGACAGAGTTTCGGCTGCTTATGTTTGTCACTATTGTCAGTTCTATGATAGTTTGCTGAGCCTGCACTTCAAATTTAATGACATTGATGCTGCAGCTAAGCTTGTTCTAGATATGACTAGCTCGCATAATTGTAATGTTAAGAAAGAATATGGGAAACACTTGCAAAATCCTTGTTTTATTTCCATTGGATCTCCTAACCTCAGGACTGCATTGAAGATACACATTGAACCTGAGCAAATGTGTAAGGATTTTGTCCTTAAGGTTGAAAGCAGACAGGTTCTGATCTTTTATAGGGGTGGGAAACTAGTTCTTAGTAATAGAGCCTTGGCTAAGTTCATCAGTGGTTACAAGAAAGATGGGCGGATTGGTGAACTTTCAAAACTCTTACTTAGTATTCAAGGGGAATTATGTTCAGTGGCAGGCTCCAGTTTGTGTTTTGATGTAATCAGTTCTTGTATTCAATTAGGATGGCTTGAGTGTGCTCATGACATTTTGGATGATATAGAGGTTACTGGTTCTCCAATGGGTCAGGATATGTATCTTTTACTTGTGTCAGCATACCAGAAGCAGGGATTGCAAAGAGAAGCAAAGGCACTACTGAAACAAATGAAAAAGGTTGGTTTGCTGGACAAAGCGTTATCTGATGATGCTACGGACAAACACAACCTCTGTGAAGAAACATTAAATTCACTTGGTAAAACAGATTTGGCCATTGCCTTAGCTCAAATATTGAAAGATGAAGATCGGACAGTTTTTCCTTTGGTGTATAACTTCAATTCTTCCATTTTCTTTTTCTGCAAGGCCAGAATGATAGAGGATGCATTAAAGGCATATAGAAGAATGCTTAGCATGAATGTTCAGCCCACAAGTCAAACTTTTGCCTTTTTAATGTGTGGATATTCTTCTCTTGGTATGTTTCGTGAGATCACAATCTTGTGGGGAGACATTAAGAGATTCATGAAGAGTGACAATCTAGTGGGAAATAGAGATCTCTATGAGTTACTATTGCTAAACTTTCTTCGAGGTGGTTACTTTGAGAGAGTGATGGAGGTCATTAGCCATATGAGAGACCATAACATGTATGCTGACAAGTGGATTTACAAAAGTGAGTTCCTTAGACTTCATAAAAATCTTTATAGGAGTTTAAAAGCATCAAATACGAGAACAGAAGCCCAAAGCAAGCGGCTTGAGCATGTTCAGGAGTTTAGGAAATGGGTGGGTATTGATTAAAGGTCTCTGATGAATATTCATGTGCCGTTGTACCTCCATGTTTTCCAGCAAACTCGTGTTAAGAAGGCCAAATTTCTAAATCCAGTGCTGTGCTAATGAATCCCTAAACATGTCAGAGTTTGGCCCCCAATACTATCGAAGCAGGATAGGTTGTTCATTGCGACAAAATGGTTAGTTTGTTATTCTACCAAAACCATGAAGGCTAATAATAAATGTATGAACTAGGGACATAGGACACACCCAAATTGCCCTGAATGAAAAACTCCATAGAGCAATTTGGCCGAACGATTTAAGATCGGTTGAGTAATAATTTCTCAGCATGAACTAAACCCTCTTTTTTGTGGCCTACTAAATAACTAACTGATCTTTGTCACTCTCTTCCATAGATAAACCTAAATTTGTTTTACACTGCATTTAGAATTGATAATCTGTTTTTGCATATTCTAATTTTTATTTGAATTAAAACTCTACGTCATCTTTTCTCATTGAGAGAAAGGTGACTCATGATATTTGACTTTGGATTGCTCTCTCTAAATAAGATGAATAGCACTTAATTATATATATATATATATATATATATATATATATATATATATATATATTTGTGCCAATTAGCAAATCATCCGTCCATTATGTAAAAGTTCTGTTCTAATATTTCTGATTTCTGATAGGTTCCAGGAAGTTATAGAATGAGTTACAAAGTGGTTCAAAAATTAGTTCAGTGGTGGAAATGTGGAGGGATTATAAGTTAGATGGCTTCAGATGGTTTTTCTCCTTATTGTGTGTGTAAATTAGATTCAACTGATGATTCATGTATCAATTAAGTTGCAAGTAGTTCTATTTCGAAGGGTTTTTTTTCTTTTAGATAACGGGGTAGGTAGAGAGTCTTTTAATAAACGATCCAAGTCAACTGAGAACTTCAGTTCTGACTTAACATCTGTAGCATATTTTAGCCGCATGTTACCATTTGGAATCCACTTTATGTACTTTATTCTGCGTTGGGTTTGATCCACGTAATAGTGAATTAGCTTACATGGAGTGATCTTATATGTAGTAACTCCGTCTGTGCCTTTGATGATGGCCACATTTGCATATGCTCAATAATTCTGGCGTTCCCATGTTGTATTCAAAATATTGAAGCAATTAAATGGAAGTGATAACTTGGTTTAGTGGTTAGATGGAAGGGAGGGGAAGGAAAGTTTGTGTGTTCAGTCCCCTGCTTACAATTTAGAGAAATAAGATTGGTTTGGTGGGTTTAGAAAGGAGGGTGAGAGAGGTTGTGGGCTGAACTTCTCCAACTAACCAAAAAACTAACAACTAATTTGTCGAAAAAAAAGAAGAAAAATTGAAGCAATCAGTTTTTTTGGTGTTTGTTTTATGGATTATATTCTAATGTTAATATATTGTCTCTGACTTTCTTTGCATTAATGTTCTTTGGACTTCAAAGTTATTTTCTTATTTCCTACTGGCAGATAACTAAATGAGGCTGATGAAAGTAATAATTCCCTATCCAATCCAACCAGAGTTAGTCAGAAACCAACTTTATCTGCAGGAGAACTGGATGAATCAAATCTCACCTGCATTATGCAGCAGAAGTTTCATTTAGGGGAAGAGATGGAACGTCTTGATTACTCTATTTTGTTGATGACTAAATTATGGCATCATACTGTTAATATAAAGGTTTCTTTTATTTCTTTGTAGAATACTGCTGCCATAGAAAGCTTGGCATAAAGTTAGATACTTCTATAAAGTTTCACATTTTTTAAATTAGGTTGTTGTTTAAACTTTACTGTTATTAAAGTGAATGTAATTGACAATAGCTATTGTCATAAGCCAAAACCCGCAATTTGGTTTTGAATACAAATTGTTTTTCCAATGGAAAAGAAAGTAAATCAAATGAAGTTTCATTGTCATAATTCGTTTTCTTTGGTGTAGTTCAGGATGTGTTAAATTTATCGAAAAGGTTCGTGTCAAAGATTGCAGTCTATTTCAAATCAGATTGAATAGACAATTTCAAATTGATTATACCAATGACACAGAAATATTACAAAAGCTAGAAAGGTATTCGATGGATAAAGAAAAAAAAGAAGTGGGTGTGAAGCTTAAGCATGTGGTTAACAAACATCAAGCATTTTTACTATAAAATAAGGTCAGAAGTATCAGTTGCTTCCACGTTAAATAACTAGATTAATCGAAGTCAAATTTCAAAGAGAGATTATGAAAAAGAAAAAAAATAATGGAATGAAAAGCAATTGTCTTGTGTAAGCAAAACTATGAAACTATAAGGTCCCACATCGATTTTAAAAGAGTATGGCATCATTGTCAAATGATTCGCTGGCCATGAAAGCAAAGCAACCACCACGGCTTCAGCAAAAGTAGAACCACCATGCTACAACCTCAAGTACAACGAAGGGTGACCACCACAGGCTAGTTCCTAACTGGCCTTTTGCTTCCCTAACACTCTAATTTGTAGCCCTAATTTGTAATTTTTGTAACCCTAATTTTTCTTAAGACTCTGATTTCCCCTAATTGGAAACAAAGGTATCTATGATTGGTGTTTGTGTGATCCAACCCCCAATTTCGAGTCATTTTGTGATTGGTGTCGTAGTCATTTGCCCCCATTTGGATTTCGAGCCATTTTGTGATTGGTGTCGTAGTCATTTGCCCCCATTTGGATTTCGTAATTGTTGTCGTACAAGGCTTCTCTAGATTTGAGGTAACCATATATATCAAGCCTTTCATTTAAAAAAAAAATGAACAATTGTTGGACTGTTTGTTGATTTTATGTGGTTGTAAATTGTTGTAATTGTTTGTTGTAAATGTAATTGACATGTTTGTTGCTATGTTGTCATCTATTTGTGTTATGTTGTTGTTTTGAGTTGACATAGTTGTTGTGTTGCTGTTTTGGTTTGTTGTTTGTGGTTTTCTGACTGAGTTATATTATAATGTTTGTTTGTGTTAGGATTTAATGAATTTGGGGTGATTAGTACGATATAATGGATGAGTCAAATACAAATACTAAGAATCCTCCTCCATGTGTTATTGATGAAACTGAGAATGTTAATGTGGTTGAAGAGGATATGGATGTGAGTGTTGAACTTAAAGAATCCTCTTCTAAGAAAACTGATAAGTCAACAACTTCTGATGTTTGGAATTATTTCACTAGGATTGGAGTTAGTGATGATGGAAAAGAGAGAGCAAGGTGTAAAGGATGCAACCAAAAATACATTATTGGTAGTAAAAAGTTTGGAACTTCTCATTTGAAGCATCACATTGAGAAATGTAATAAACTTAAATGTGAAGATGTGAGGCAAATGATAGTGGACGAGCAAGGAAAGTTAAAAGCAAGAAGAATAGATCCAATGGTTTCCCATGAACTGTGTGCCAATTTAATTATCCATTATGGTTTACCTTTCAACTTTGTTGAGCATGAAGCTCTTAGAACTTGGATAAGTTATTTGAATCCTGATGAATGTTTAGTTTTTAGAAATACGATAAAAAGTGATGTTTTAAAAATATATAGGAAAGAAAAAAACATGTTAAAGGAAGAGTTTAGGAAAATAAGAAAAAGGATTTGTTTGACATCTGATATGTGGATTTCTATATCTGGTGTGGGTTATATTGCTTTGACAACACATTATGTTGACATAAATTGGAGATTGTGCAGTAAAATTATGAACTTTTGCCACTTTCCTTCACCTCCAACTGGCTTTGAGTTGTCAAAGAAAATAAATGGATTTTTGCATGATTGAGGAATTGAGAAAAAAATATTTTCTTTGACTTTGGATAATGCATCTACTAATGATGTTTTGATAAAAACTTGATTGTGAGTTTTTGCATGTGCGTTGTTGTGCACACATTTTAAACTTAATTGTGCAAGAATGATTGAAAGCTCTTGGTGATTCTTTAGATGATATTAGGGAGAGCAAAAAGTAAGTTAGGGGTTCTGAAAGTAGGATGATGAAGTTTAAATAGTGTATTGAAAAAAATATGGGACATTGATGCCAATGCGGCTTTGTGTATAGATGTTCCTACAAGGTGAAACTCTACTTATTTAATGCTTCAAAGTGCCCTTAAATATCAACATGTGTATTGGTGAGATGAGTACATGGATCTTCATTATCCATTCCAGTGAATTGATGAGAACAAATGAAGCTAAGGAAAGTTGGCTTTATCTCTAATGTTTTAGTGGTGTGTGGTATTGCTATGCTAGAAAAGTATATTGGCCCTTGTTGCATAGCATAGTCTCCAAGTGTTCACCTGGGTGGAATTGGTCCTTGATTTGCCATATTTTCTATTTCTTGATTTGTGATTGAAGTGTTAGAAGATTCTTCCTTTGTTTTTCCTTGCTTCTTTTTGTTTTTGCCTCTATTCCTTCGAGTCGTCTTTTCTATCTCCGAGTCAAATGCCAATTGATCTTTAGAAATCTAATCTCGTAAGAACATAAATCAAAACAACTCAAGAGGACTAATTGAGGATTAATACAAAGAAGAAAATTGAATAAACTATCTAACTAAGAAAACTTCTTAAAAAGCTCGATGAGATAACTAAAAATTTCAAAAGAACATCGTTCCCCGACAATAGTACCAAAAATACTTGTTGTTCTCTTGGCAAGCGCACCAAAATTCAACTGTAGTATAATGATTTTGAAGTAAGAGTGTCGATCCCACGAGAAACAGATTCAATTATAATAAATAATTATCTCAATCGGCATATATACAAAGACATCCATTTGATTCATCATTGAATGTAATACTAAATTTGCATAAAAGTAATACAATAAAAGCATAAAGTTTAGAAAAAGTCTAGTAAGAGAAGCTGGGATTGAATTTTATCTATCTCACTTGTTTGTAATCTGGATAAATATAAATATATAACATCTGAAAATACCAATATTGATGCAACACTCAAAAATCATTTATATTGATTCCTCACTATAAAATTCATAAGATCATTCCCCTGAATATTGATTCCTCACATATTCAACAGATTAATCCAGCATTATGTTCAAGTGTTATAAGCAATTGATATATTGAAATCTATTCCTAGCATCGCAATAGATCAAGTACCATTGTTCAGATCAGATCTTTAGAAATACTTTCCAGTCAGATCTAAAAATCACAACCAAGAACCTATTGATCAAATAGAATCAAGCCTTAAGAACAAAACAATAATACCAATATTAAGTAGAAAAAAATGCTATATATAAATATCACCATATTACATTTGAATCGATCACATTCAATCCCAAGAGAAAAGATTAGCCACTCATGGTAGCCATGGGATCCTAAGAGCTAAAGAAGTGATAAGCTTGATAAATACTTGGTATTTAAGCTTATTAACCTCTCTTATTTGTCTTTATTTCAGGTGTTTGGTGTTTATTTCTTAGGTAGTTTATTAGTATTTTGTGTTTTGTTTAGTTAGAAGTATTTTTCTTTTCTTAGGTCATTGTATAGGTAATTGTATAGGAAAATGGAAGACTACAAAGCTGTCTGTCAGGACCATCTCGCCCAGCCAGAGCCCCCCACTTGCCCAGCGAGACACATCAGTTGTGTGGTAGTTAAGTGATCTCTCGCCCAGCGAGTAGACAGTTGTGGTTAGTTAAGTTTCGAGAATCAAAGGAAAGGAGTAGTTCTTTTCATTGTGAAAAACGCAGAAAAACTCGAAAGCTTCGGTCAAGGGCACCTTGTGGACGAAATTATAGTGAATTCTTCCATCTACTCGTGCGAATTCATCAAATCCGTATGTTCTAGATGATTAGGAGTAGCTAATCTCTATTTTCATTAGGATTGGATGTAATGAATTCATACACTATGTAACTTTTCCTATACAATATAATCTCCTTCGTATTCAATTGTTCTATCTTTATTATTAATGTGTATGATAGGAATATCATGTTATTGTTGTTACTAAATCATTAGAAAATGAATTTGGAACTAGACATGGATAGAACATCCCAAGAGTTATGATCTAGGAATAGACATTATCTCTTGGTCATTCTAGAAATGTGATCTTAATGCAAATTGTATGCTAAAATGGCTAAGGAA
>Ga0214544_1006578_pt1 | contig 21298 bp, 10 predicted proteins | sample CNSS3metaG_FD_160074 | JGI IMG/M metagenome (GOLD analysis project Ga0214544, IMG submission 160074) | Root nodule microbial communities from cowpea collected in UCLA plant growth center, Los Angeles, California, USA - CNSS3 | ecosystem: Host-associated > Plants > Roots > Nodule | place: USA...
TATAAAGAATATATATATATATATATATATATATATATATATATATATATATATATATATATATATATATATATATATAACACAACAGAAAACATTTTTATTCTAATAGAAACTATATACAAAATATGAGAAACTTAAGAATGTTTGAATCGAAGAACACTATTTTTACCTGGGGACTTGCATTGAGAAATTTGGTTTTGGTGTTCTGAGATCCCATGTTGTTGTTGCAAAGCAAATGCATCATTCCAAAGGGAGATTGAGGAACTTATAGCCAAACTCTTTTATAAGTGAGACTCAAAATTCATCGATCACTTTTATTCTCAACCAAGGAACATGGTCTCAAATATAGACACGTGAAAAATGCAGGAAAAACAGACATGTGACATTTATTTAATGTTGGTGTCTGTTTTTTATTATATTTTATTATTACCCATATATAAAACGTGACAACTTTCAATATCAGTGTAACTTTATTATAACATTCCTTTTACCCCCAATTCTAGTTTGTGTTCTCACCATCTCATCAAATTTCAATTATCTAACTTGTTTTTTTTTTTTTTTTAAGGTGGTCCAAAATTGCAAAGCATCTTCCAGGAAGAACTGACAATGAGATTAAGAACTTTTGGAGAACCAGAATCCAGAAGCACATGAAGCAAACTGAGAATTCACAGCAACAGGGTAATAACAGTAATATTTCAGAGACAAATGATCATCATCATCAACATCATCATCAACATCAACAACATCATCAACATCATCATCATCAACCAAGCTCTAGCACAAGCCTTGCATCAAACATGGCACTGCAAATTGAGTCTTACTCCACACCCTCATATCAAGAAACTTTGGAGCCATTTCCATCACAGTTCCCTCCAATCACTGATCAATCAAGTTCCTGCACCAATCACAACATCAACACCCACACCAACTATTGGAACATAGAGGATTTGTGGTCTATGCAATTGCTCAATGGAGATTGAACCTACATGCATATGCATACATAAATCATATATATATATATGATATATATATCTATAACTATATTTATATATGTATACCTAAGTTGTTATTGTGTCATCAGGCTTAACTAATAACATCATTAGGCAAGTTTATGTGGTGTTACCATGCATTTGATGTGAGTCGAGGATTAAGTTACTTATATGTGGATTGAAGTATATTTATATATGTAGGAACTTTTATATTTATATATATAATATGTGCATTATTGTATGATTATCGTAAATAATTATGGTAGGTGTACCATATAAGATGTGTTTGAGGTTTACAAACTTTGAATAATATGGCAAGCTCGTGTTGTAGTAAATATTCCTAGTATGAATTATGTTATTTGTCTCAGCTTTATGGAGCTTAAGTTCAACCTAATCAGTTAGCATATATAAATTTTACTTATAAATAGGATTCTCCCACCTAATTTTATTTTTACAAAGAAATTAATTTTTCAATTGTACTTATTTTTCTTCATGATTAATTTAAGGGTTAAATGTACTTTTAGTCTCTAAATTTAGACGGGAGATTAAAATTCATTCATGTCTCAAATTTGGATACGTTTTGGTTCTTACATTTTAAAAACGAATGAATATAGTCATTTTAATTCAGCGGTGTTAACTTCTTTTATGTATTAAATGGTGTTCCAAACTTGTATTTGAGTTGCTTATACCATTTAACATATTTTAGTTATTTTAGTTCAAATATCAACCAAGAACATTGTTTAATACATAAAAAAAATTAATGTTATTCGGTTAAAATGATTATATCAATTTATTTTTAAAGTGTGAGAATAAAAATATATCAAAGTTTGAAATAATAATGAATTACAAATTTACATTTAAATGTAAAGACTAAAATCATATTTAACTCTTGATTTAATCGGTTGAATGTTATGTTTCACGGCACACCTAATGGATTGAAACCTTTATTATTTTTCATTTTTTTTTCTGCTTCTCTCAAATAAAATCGTATTTCTTCCATCTACACTATACAATTTTGGATCAATAAAAAAAAATGTTAACTAGTATTGAAGAAAAAAAAATAGTATGAAATGAGTTTGTTGATGAATGGTGTAATTTCCCTTGTAGAATACGTAAGGAGGTGTACGTGATTCAAGCTTTTTGATGATTCACATAAATGGAAAGACAACGAAGCCAACATCAACATGAACTTGCATTTCCATTTTAGAAAAAGAAAATTGTCATCATCACACTGCCTAACTGAACCTAAAAGAAATCTAACACTTCGCAAAATCACAACCACTAACTCATTTCGATCGGTTTTATGATGTGTTTCGATCATAGATAAGGTCTTAGATTCTTGTTTCAAACCAGTGTTCATGAGTTCACACCACATTCACACACATATACATATACATATATACGTGTGTATGTATATCATGGCCATGCAAGACATTGGACTTCGACGTAAACCTAATTCTCGACAAGGAGTGCATGGTTGAAAAGTCTTCACGTGCCCCCTCTTAAATCATCTACCTGTTCAAATAACATTCATACCATATAATTATTTAATCAATTTGCATCCTTTATAAAAAAGGTGTAATAGAAAGAAGCAAAGTTAAAAACTGTGTCTCACTTTGGTTAAAAAGTAAATCAATTTTTGGATATAACTTGTTTTATCAAGTATTTTTCTAAGGTGTGGTTTGATCTAACCTATTAAGTGTGTTTTTAAAAAGTTAGTAAATATGTTGTATTTTTTTATCTTAAATGACGTGTAAATTTATTTTTTAATAATTTTATAATTGTATCTTTTATATATCCTCAATAATTAAGAAAGGTGAATTTTTAATATATGTTTTAGTTTAATTTAATGATATAATAATATAAAATTAATGTATTTATATATTTACTTAAAAAGGCTCTTCCAATGAACTAAAACCTATCTTTTTTTAATTAAATAGTCTTTCATAGAAATATATATTTGACTTTATTTCTTTGAAAATGTTTGTTCTCACCTAAATTTGAATATTTCAAGTCATAGTTATATGGAATAAGTGACCTATTTTAACCTCTATTAATAGATAAGAAAATAAAAAATGGAAGATTCCTAACAAATACTACTATTATCAATAGCAATTTTATACAATATGACATAATAATGTGGTTGTCTTATACATCTACACTATTTCTCTTGGATCATGATCTTGGAGAAAAAGGGATATGTAGTTTACTTGTCATTTGTGAACACCAAGTTAGGCAAATGACAACATTAGAATATGGTAGATTTACAATTGATGTAATGACACACTTTAATTTTGATTTAGCTTCCAACATATATATTCAGACAAAGGGAAAAAGAGGGTCACTAGAAACTATCTTATAAAGGAAAGAATTAGGGCAAGTTACTTGTGGGGTTATAACTTTGGCATGTGTTTTTTGTGAAAAAAAAAAAAAAACCCTTTTCTCCATATCCAAAGGAAAACTCACATGTGAAGGATAAAGATCACTCATGTTTGGGGTCGGCCACTTAAAAAAGATCACCAATTTAATATGAGACAAGTGCATTTTTAAGTTCTAATTAGGATAAATAACTTATTGTTTTTTTTAATTATATTATATATTAAGTTAATTTCTTGATTTTTGTTTACGTGCTGGAAACACCTTTTTGACCTTATAAACAATTTTTTTAATAGTTTATGGTTTTTTAGACTACCTTTAATTAATGTTTTCTAAAATTCTATAACTTTTAATAATTCATATTTATTTATTTTTCTTTATCAAATTAGTGTTTCACCTTTTTCAAATACTAAAATTCAACATAATGAAAATATGACGTTTATTTAAGTGTGGAGTTTTTATATGGCTACAATATTTTAACACAATATATGTAGATAATAATGGAATAATGCCATACCAAAGTATTATTTTATTAAATATAAATAGTAGAATTAAATAATCAATTTATGAACAAAAATGAACAGTTATAAATACTTTAAAGTGTATTTTTCAATGAATTAAATATGATGTTAAGTTATACCAAAATATACTTATGTTTATTGTTTTGTATTTATTAGTTACTTCAACCAATAATTAGTTTTTCAGATTGGAATATTAAAATAGATTTCAACCCCGAAATCCAATTTATCACAAAGTTGGATTGGATCAGAAAAAAAAAAATCAATTTTTTAAAATGTAAGTTATATTGGATCCGACTCATTTAATTTACAAGTTAAACAAAGTTAAGCTGGTTTGAAGGTGGATTAACCTATAACCTACCAACAATCATTTATTAGTATTTACCATTTTTTTCATAAGTTTTTTTATATAATTATTTACTACTAATTGTATAGATTGATAATTTGATATTTATAAATTATTAGAATGTTATTGAATAATGTTTTAATAGTTTGGATGTTAAATTTATTTATTTGTCAAGGTATGATATTCTACTTATTATGTAACTCGTATGAAACATATCTAGCTAATTGTAATAAGACATCTATATAAAGAATATATATATAATATATATATATATATATATATATATATATATATATATATATATATATATATATATATATATATATATAAACAAGTGTAACTCTCATTCTAAAACTAGGTGGAAGAAGGAACACTTTAATTCTTATGTTTAAGTTGTATGTTCCTCTTTTGTATCCTATTCTTCACAATTTTCAACAAAATATTAAATAATTTTATATACTCGAAATTATTAAATGAAATACATTTTATAACACCTCATTATCTTTTTAACTCTTTCCCTTCTATTTGCGGGTTTTGAAGTTAGACTCTTGCCAATCTTTGTTTTCTTCAATCAATTTATCAACATCAACTCTTTCTTTCCCATCCATGGAATAGAGAAGGCTATTATGATTGAATCTAGTTCTTGTTGGAGTCACTTGCATTATTAATGTCATAGAACCTTATAAACGTAAATTTGTTTCCCTATTTGTCAAGTCTCCTAGCAATGAAAACTTCAAAAACTTGTCCCCATCTTTGAAAATTTATCTACCTATCATACTCTTCAAAATTTATTGGAAAATGAGAAAAGAAATATGTTGTTGTTATGCCTCCCTCTGAATTCCACCTTGAGCACCTAGCGAGAAATCTTAGTTCACCATTTTAGCATGTTCTAGACATTAATGACAACTGAGATGAGTGTTGTGTTTTGTTTATTGAATATACATATATTGTCAAATCACTAATTGAATAGCTTAAATGAGGTAAACAAACATTAAATTTTTTAGATTACTATTAAAAGGTATTTTACAATAGTTTACCTTTTTTAACTCACTTTCTTTATTTTACAGGTTTCAAACCTATGTACTTAAATTGATAAGGAGTAATCCAAACCGTCAAACAACTTAGGTGACCCCTAATAAGAAGTCTACAAAAACAATTTTGCCTTATATTTAATTGTGTGTGTGGACCACCTGCGTGACTTAGGTGAAATGTAATGAAACGTCTACAATACATTAAATGATTTTGTCTTACTCTTAATTATACAAAAAAAAAAAATTCAAGATTACTTTATAAAAGGTATTTTGGAATACCTCATTATGATTTTAGGAGTCACTGTACGAGTTCGAACCTAAGTGTTTAAATTGGTAAGAAGTGATTCTAACCATCAAACTACTAAGGTGACCCGTACTAAAAAGTTTATAATGTATACAATTATTTCATATTCCTCTTAATAATATAAATCAACCATTTCAAAAATCTAATTAGTAATAAATTCTGTACAAAATTAAGATTAATTTTCATAATATAACCTATTTAATTATATTACATTTTTAATAATTTTGTATGGTAATTATTTGTTTTTTATCAAAGTAGTGTTTCACCGTTTTTTAATAAAATTCTTATTTTATGTTTTCAAAATTACTTTATAAAAGTTATTTTGGAATACCTCGTTATGTTTTGTAGGCATTGGTAAAGGTAGCAATTCATACTTATTAAATTTAACAAATCTTATATTAAGTAAAATCTAAATAACTTTTTACAATATCTTTTAAAGTCTAGGAACATGAAAAAGTTTTAAATATAACTAGTCTTAGATTCGTACGTACGGCGTCGTGGTGGTTTGATTTTTTAAATTCGTTAATTTAAAGTATGGATTAGCTAGAATAGTGAATTTAGTATATTAATATTAAGAAAGATGTATCGATACATATTTTACATTAGCAATATATTTAAAATGATTATAATTGGTTTGGAGTAGTGTTTTAAACTATTATCAACAAATTACATTTAAAATAGTTATAATGTATTTTTTGTTTATCGGCAAAGAATTAAATTAAATTAATATAGAGTATTTGAGGGGTGCTCTAACCCATTTACAAAAAGATGAGAATGCAGTGCATCTCTAAAACTTGTCAAAACAACGATAAAAACTTTCACGTACAAAAGCTAAGACTCCTCTAGAAATTGGGCATAAAATATATAACTTAGGGGCCTTCGAACAACATCTAAGCAACATTCTTGGAAAGGAAATAGAGCTTGAGTAGGCGCCAATAACATACTATGCTACTACAATAATCTGGGAGACCAATTAAAACTGGACTTTCAATGCAAGAGATGCCTTCCCAACATCAAGCTGTGTAGGAATCTTAAGATTAGCCACCCACATCGCACCTTCCCCGGCCAGTCTACTAGATTACACAGAAAGTGAATACGAAACCAAGTATGCATGGTTCGTTGTGCTCCCGAGACAATGTTCTCTTGGTTGTTACGAAGTAACCAAAGAAGTGTGTATGATCACTGATGAAGAACTCATTGCTTTAGACATGGGAATCCCTTTCATGCTCACCTGACAACTTAAACACATAAAGCATCATATCATAGAGATTTTAAACACACAATAGGAGCGAAGTACCAGTCACTATATGAAAACTTTACCGAAGAAATTTTATGTTTCAACCAAGCCCAAACGTTAACTTGAGCAAGACTAAAAATTTCTTCAGTGTCAACTTTCTTTTGCTTAAAGATCACCTCATTCCTATGTCTCTAAATTTCCCCAACTATAGCCAGCCACATTCCTTTCCACACTATGTTTTGCCTAGTGTTCAAGCTACTCATATGAAAGTGTTGAAAGTGTATCCTAGCTTGGTTGTGATGCACTGAACTCACCCCTATCCAGCTATCACACATTTTCCACACCTTTTGAGACATTGTACAAGAGAAAAATAGGTGTGATGCACTCTCTTCACAATCTAAGCATAACTCACATAAAGAATGTTGTAATTGGACCCCCTTCACCGATAATTTATCCTTTGTCGGTAACTTATCCAAGAGTAGCCTCCACCCAAATAGTTGTGCCTTCGGAATCACTCTTATACTCCATAACTCTGTGAACACCTTGTCGCTTTACCCTTCGGAGCTACCCATCAACTTCATATATGTAGACCTTACAGTATATGCTCCTTCTGCGGTTTCCTTCCAACTCCAAGTATCCAGATTCCCTTTCCTAAATGTACGGCTATTAATTAGTTGATAGCGTTGTGCTTCCATAGCTTGCTCCCAAACAAGTCTTTGTCTCCTCCAAACCAATTCCCAAGCCCATGTGTTGTCGACCCAATGTCCTACTCTTGCTATGGGACTTTGTTTACTTTCTGAGATTAGGTATAACCTATGGAACCTCGAGCTAAGTGGTGCATCCCCTACCCAAAGATCTTCCCAAAACAGTACTTTGTCCCCTTCTCCTATTACCCAATCTTTACAGTTTTCAAACCATGCTCCTTGTGTTGCGCTTCAACAAATCTTATGGATGTCTTTCCACCACCTTGAAGCAGACTTCGGGATGACAATTTCATTAAAGTTCCTCCATGACCCATATTTTGATTCTAGCACCTCTCTCCACAGGCCTTTGTCTTCCATGCCTAATCTCCACTTCCATTTAGCTAGAAGTGCTCTATTGAAGTTCCCAATTTCTCTTATTCCCAAACCTCCTTCCTCCTTTGGTTTGCATATGTTTTCCCATCGAACCCATGTTATTTTCCTATTCTCAAAGCTCCAACCCCATAGAAAGTTCCTTTGGATTTTCTTTAACTCATCACATATGCATTTAGGTGCTTTAAAGAAGGATAGATAGTACAACGGTAGTGCTGATATTACTGATTTGATAAGGCAAACCCGACCAGCCATAGACAAAAGTTTACCTTTCCAACTTGATAGCCTACTTCTGACTTTGCAGACAATTGTTTGCCAAAAATGTTTCTTCCTTGGGTCCCCCCAATTAGTAACCCTAGGTACAAAAATGGGATTTTCATATGCTTACAGTTCAGAATGCTAGAGAGGTTGTTTAAATGAATGGCGTCTAGACCTAGCCCCCCAATTCTAGTTTTGCAGAAGTTAACCTTAAGACCAGACACCAATTCAAAATATCTTAAAATGGCTTTTATTACATAGGCGCTACGAGTAGTTGCATAAAACATGAATAACGTGTCATCAGCGAACTGTAATAACCCCTCTTTAGTCCCTTGAGTACCTACTTGAACTCCACAATACAGACCTTTCTTGACAACTTGTCTTACTAGCCCTGCTAAGCCCTCTACTACAATGAGAAATAGGAATGGTGCCATAGGGTCCCCTTGTTTAAGACCCCTAGTTGGGACAAACTCTTTGGTAGGGGTTCCATTCACCAGTACCGACACAGAGGATGATTCCATACATTCCTTGATCCATCGAATCCACTTTTGGCAAAACCTGAGTCTAGCCATCATGTCGTATAAGAAGTCCCAGCTTACCGAATCATAAGCTTTTTCATAATCAACCTTGACTATAGCTAGTCTCTTTTTTGGGTCCTGTATTCTTCCAATGTTTCATTGGCTACCAGTATACTATCCATAAGACCTCTTCCTGTAATGAACGCAGATTGAGAGTAGTCAGTGATCTTAGGTAGTACCCTCTTAAATCTGTTTGCAAGAATCTTTGATATTATCTTGTACACACATCCCACCAACGATATTGGCCTATAGTCTTCCACTCCTAAGGGGATTTGTTTCTTGGGTACCAGAGCTATAAAGGAGGCGTTACAACCTTTTGGTATTTTACCAGTACTATGGAACCATTTTATCGCTTGACACACATCATTCTTCAAGGTAGCCTAATTTTGTTTTATGAAACAAAAATTAAATCCATCCATAACGAAAAGATATAAATAGAACAAATGTTATAATACAATTAATTTAATCATTATATATAGATATAAGTAAGTAACATTTAAATAAAAGATAGACTATATAGCATAATAGGCTTAATAATTATTTATACTTCAATCTAATTAAAATTGAAGTTTTAGAATTTTTTGTTGTTAAGAAGTAAAGTTATGGATCTAATAATGAAATTTTTATCAATAATAATATTATAATTTCTTATTATATACTTCTTACATATTTTGTTAATAGATTACTTTACAATTATTTACAAATAATAATACGATTTATTAATAGATATAATGAAAGATGGAATAACAACACATTATATTTTTTAATGAATTACTTTAAAATTAATTACAAATATTCTTATGTATTGTGTCATATGGACTAACATATTGTATTAGACAATTGATTACTTTAATTTGTTTAAAGATAATATTATAATTATAATTATATGTTGCTTATGTACTGTTGAATAAGACATTTTATATTGATTCATGGTTGATATTCTTTGTTGTCCATTGAATTAGTATTTGGAAGCTTCTTTTGCTCATGCTACTCTGGATCCAAGGAGGAAATCATATTATATGGTTAACAGTAACGTAATTTGTTCATCATGTGAAATCAAATGGCAAGTAGAAGGAGTACCGAATGTTATCTTACATTTGGCAAGAAGAAATTTTGTAATGAGAATGGATACAAAGCTGGAGATGTTATGAAATTTGGCATTGCTGGGGAGAAGACAAAATATATCAATGTAATTTGTGTTTGAATTTGTTGTAGTAGTTTGAACTTGTTCTGTTCTTGAACATTAGTATTTCTATTTCTTTTATGTGCTCATTGACATGAACTCATGTTTTGTAACCGAACCATGTTTTGTTGCTTCTAATTATTGTGAATATTATCTATATTTTTTTCAATATTGTGATATAAAATGTGTAATACTATGTCATTAAAATGATTTAATTGTGGATTTTTGTGGGAACAAATTTGTGAATAAATATATAAAGAATTGTGATTATTATATATTCTAAACTTTATGTATACCACAAAATAAAACATTTTTAGTATTATTATATATCAAAATTAAATTAAATCACAAAATATTAAATTTGTTTAATGATATATATCGATTAACATGAATTAGCTTTGTATTATTCCTTAGTATGTATTTCAAATTACATATATGATATACCATGTATAACAATCAATTTAGTTACAATTATATGTTTCAAAATTACAAAATATAATATTTAAATAGTGGTACTTTTGTTAATTATTGAAAAGAAGTATTTGTTTTCCCATCTATCATGTCTCTTAGCAATGAAAATTTCATAAACTCGTCCCACCATCTTTGGAAAATTGTCTACATATCATACTCTTCATAATTAGTTGAAAAATGAGAAAAGAAGTATGTAGTTGTTATGCCTCCCTCTAGATTCCATCTTAAGCACCTAGGAGAAATCTTAGTTCTCCATTGTAGCAAGCTTTAGACATTAATGACGACCAAGATAAGTGTTGTGCATTGTTTATTGAATATAAATATATTGTCAAATAATAACCATTGAATAGCTTAACTGAGTTTAAAAAACATTAAATATTTTAGATTGCTATAAAAAGGTATTTTAAAATAGTTTACCTTTTTTTAACTCACTTTCTTTGTTTCATAGGTTTAAAACCTAAGTAGTCCAATTGATAAGGAGTGATCTAAACCATCAAACTACTTAGGTGACCCGTACTAAGAAGTCTACAAAATGATTTTGCCTGCACGCATGACTTAGGTGACATGAAACGAAACGTCTACAATACATTAAATGATTTTGTCTTACTCTTAACTATAAAAAAATGCTTTTAGATTACTTTATAAAAGGTATTTTGGAATACCTCATTATGATTTTAGAACTCTCTCTACGGGTTCGAACCTAAGTGTTTAGATTGGTAAGAAGTGATTCTGACCATCAAACTACTAAGGTGACCCGTACTAAGAAATCTACAATGTATACAATTATTTCATAAAATAAATTAACCATTCCAAAAATGTAATTAATAGTAAATTCTATACAAAATTTTTTATTACTTTTCATAATATAACCTTAGTTATATTACATTTTTATTATTTTTGTATGGTAATTATTTATTTATTTTTATCAAAGTAGTGTTTCAACGTCTTTTAAGAAAATTCTTATTTTATGTTTTCAAGATTACTTTATAAAAATTATTTTGGAATACCTCATTATGTTTTGTAGGCCCTTGTAGAGGTAATGATTCATCCTTATTAAATTTAACAAATTTTATATCAAGTAAAATTTAAATAATTTTTTTACAATATCTTAAAGGTCTAGGGACGTGAAAAAGTTTTAAATATTATATAAATGTAATAAGTATTTTAAACCACATACATAAAGAATAAAAAAAGTTAAATCTTAGACTACATAAACAAGGAATGAAAGACCATTCAACAAAATAGAAACAAAATCCCCCCCCCCCCCCCATTTTTCTTTAAACCTATATCTAAGATTCAAACTTAATAAGTTTTATAATCGTATGACAATAAACTCATGTTGTCCAAAAGTGTTATTATTCCTATGCACACACAAAGATCATATTATAGTGAATAATACATTGTTCAACTTTGACTCATTCCTTTAAGAAGATAGGTATGTTGAAGGAAGTGTATGGTACTTTCCTTATGTAACATATGTAACACACATAAAATATCTGGTCAATTATAATAAGACATTTTGATATTATATGACGATATATATCATCAGAACAAGAGTAACTCTCATTCTAAGACCAAGTGACAAAAGGGTCATGCTGATTTTCCTTATGTAAGTTGCATATTTATCTTCATCAAAATTTTCTATATTTATATCATTTTTTATATTAGTTTTCTAACAAAATAAGGTAATGTTATACATATAATGGTTTGAATATGAAGGTCATTCATTACAAAAAAAATTTATAAACTACTTCATAATACAAATCATTGTCTTGTTTAGTTGAAACTATTAAAAATAAGATACAAACACTTGAAAATATGAAGAGAAATATACAACATACAATATAAAAATCAATGTCTTCCTTTTGTCACATAGCTTTAACATAGCTTTAGAACGGGAGTTACACCTCTTCTTCTTATATATGTTCTCATATAGTATTTGGATTTTTTAATATAATTGATTAGATATTCCAAGCATGTTAGATAAGAAAAGTATCACATATTTCCTTTAACATCTTCTGAAAGGAAAAAGAGTCAAAGTTTCATGGAAAATGATTTGATTTACTATAATATGGTCTATGTGCCTACATAGGAATATTACTTTCTAACATGAGTTAAATTGTTACATGATTATTGAGCCTAAATCTTGGATGTGGATTTCAACAATAATAAAGGATTTTTTCCCCTATTTTGTTGAATGATCTTTCAATCCTTAATAGCCTTATATTTAACTTTTCTTCTTGATGGAGTACTATTTGCATTTATGTTATATTTAAAGTTATTTTTTAGCTAATTAGAAGAAAAAAAAAAAACAGATGTCGTCACTTGTTATTCTTTCATTGCAAGACAACTCAAGTAATACATAATTAAATTCATGATGTGTTGCTATGTTTAATTTTATTGAGAGTACAAATTTTAAACTTTTCATACCCCACTCTACCTTCACCTAAAGCATAAAAAATACTACATAAAAGTTATTTGGAATCACCTTAATCTAAGATTTGTTAAATTTCATATGGATGGATTCCTACATCTACAAGTATCTTTTACGAAGATAATGACTTCATTGGAGGATTTGTGGCACTTATTTGTATTACTAGGTTAAATCATTTCATTTGTCCCTATTTTTTGTAGGAAAGTCTCAAATAGGTCCCCTTTTTGTGTCTCAATTTGGTCCATAATTTGGAGAAACAGATACAATCAAACCTTTTCCATTAAATTTGCTAAATCAGTGTTTGGAGATGATCAGGTGGACATCTATAATGGATACATGTCATTTTATTTTCAAATGCATTGCAACAAATGTGTCAATAGGTGTCAATTAATTTCCCCTCTTTCGTTGAAGCCCTAAATTAGTGGTTCTTCATCCTGGTTATTCATCTTGGTTCTTCTTCCACGTTCTGTTGGAGTAGGTGAGTTATGTTGTTGTGTCATTCTTATTCATCTTGCAATGTAATGGTTGAGGGATGCAATTGTGGAGATAAATTAGTTTTGAGAACTGCAAACACTGCTAAGAATAGGGGAAACAATTTTTTGACTACCCTAAGTACAAGGTAAGATACATGGAAGCTATGTTATTTCTACTTTTGTTTTTGAAAACAAGTCATTGTTGGATATTGAAGGTCTCTTTGTTGTTTTTTGCACAAAGTTGAAGTGAAGATGTTGGTTGCAATTACTTCAAATGGTGCAGCGAAGATGGGATTCAAAAAAAGAGGAACCACTATGAAGTGCAAACGAAGGGATGGTACTTTAATGAAGAGTGAAGAAAGGATGGTGATAGGAAGATCATATGTAATTTGGAGAAATCTGTTAAGATTTTATAAAAATGGATTAAGGTATTGATAAAGATTGTTTCTATTGTTTATATCATTAATGTAATTGTACTTTCAATGTTGATGACAAATTCATGATGTGTTGTAACAATGTTATTGATTGTACTTAGTTAAGTTAAATTAAATGTAGTTAGTATTTAAAGTTTACGATGTAGAATTTTATTATGTAATGTTAGTGTCTTGTTTTATGTAATCTTTTTAAATGAATTAAAGAATTTGTGAAGTTTGAAACAGTTTATATCGTGACAAAAACAATGAAAATGGTAAAATGAAAGAAGCAATATTGGTCAATTTTGATCTACTAAATTACCAAAAACCTGATTGATAATAAGAAGTAATAATGTGGAACAACACTTCATAAATACATGACAAGAAGGCATGGTCCACCACTTAAGAAGAAATATTATGATATGTCTTTCAAAGTTCACACAACTTTTACAAAAAGTACATAATAAAACAACATTTCCAGCTTCAAAACATGTCATTGACAAGTCATGCTTTCCAAATTCGTGCCATTCTAACATCGAGTTTGAGAGTCATGTGCGATCTACCTCATGATGGGCTTTGTGGTGGAAGAATTATGACACAAGGCTGTGATAGTTGACTAAATTGTGTTGATAGCACAAATGGTTCGGTAACCTGTGTTGCTTCTGTTGGTGGCACAATTGGTTGGGATGTAGGTTGGTGTGGTTGTTAGGATGATTGGGTAACCTATACTATTTTTGTCAGTGGCACAACTGGTTGGAATGATTTAGTAGCTTGGTGTGGTGGTTGGGAATATTCAACAACTTCGAATTGAGGATTTTGTTCAAATGATGTCATTGAGTTTAGGTGTGCCTGATATGCTTGGCCAAAAACTTCTTTTGTGTCCAATTTCCCTACAAATGTGACATCTTTTGTGTAACCCCGCTTTTGGTAGTTATGTTTCATCTTTCCTTAACTCCAATGTTCCAATCTTCTTTTCATCTTTGATCTTCTTAGTAATATCCTTTTACCTAGGGGTAACATATCAAGATATGTTGTAATTTCCCACACTTTCTAATCGTTGATAGGATATATTAATTACGTGTAGACTTCTTCATATGTGGATTTCCTAAACCAATTAGAGATTAAGTCTTCTCTATTTATATTTAGAAACTTCATTTTAGCTAGGGAATGATAACATGAAATTTCACTTATACTCCATTTCTTGCAGGTGCATGATGTTTAATCTATATTCACCACAAACTTCTCCCTAATGTGTTAGACGTGTCTAACTTCAAATAACTTATTTGTTGATCAGTTGTGAGGATACAGAAAATAGTAATAAGTAAACAGTAATAAAAAACAATAAGAAAAAACCTAGTAATAAATTAAGACCATAATACCTAGGAATTCAATATTTGGTTAAGTCTGACTCTTTTCAGAGTCTGGTCATAATTTTAAGACAGATGGATCCTGAATATGACTGTATCTTTAATTTGTTTGTTGCCCATCTCTTCATCATGTAAAGTCGAATGTTCTCCAACATGTTTATGATAGGCTTAGTCCTTGTATGAAGCAATACATTATTGAAGGTCTTAGACATGTTGTTAACCAACGTATCATATTGAGTTGTTGTCATGAACTTTGATCTAGACCAATATCTATTTCAAGCAATTAGTGACGTATTAAAAAACTTGTTATGGAATATTAACATTCATGATAACATAAATTCAATGATAAGTTATAAATACTAACCTTGGGGAAATAGCCATCAAGTGTTTAAATGTCTCCTCGTTTACCTATTTTATGTTTCTCATTTTCATCTCCCATGATTGTGGTGTGTCTCTATTGTTGCCTTCCATATTAGACGCTTGAGATTTTTACCAGGGAATCTCTTCCTAAAATTGGCATACAAGTGCCTTGCATAGAATCTTTGATCTACTCTTGGTAGAAGTTCTTGTATAGTTGCCAGTAGGCCCTGTGGTTTCAATTGAATAAAATGTAGTTAGACCCTATGTTATGATATGGAACTTAATATAAAGAAGATATAAATTATAGGTAGGTATTATTACCTTTGGTTTGATATAATAGTACATGATGCACACAATGCAACACAACCAAGGTCGTTAATCAATAGCTCCAAAAATCAGCTCTGTGAATCCTTATTCTCAACCTTAACAATAGCATATGCAAGAGGCAACAATTGCTCATTAGCATCTCGTCCAATAGTTGTTAACAACTCTCTTCCGTACTTGCCTTTCAAGAAAGCTCCATCTAATCTGATTATTGGCCTACATAACTAGAGAAAAAAAAGAGAGAAAAACTAGAGAGAAATTTAAGTTTGTAGTGAATTTATATTTAAAATATGAAGCGGTTAAAATTATGTTGTAATTTTCAAATATAGCTTAAAATCTTTTGGATGATTTTTCCAGTGTAATGTTGTAAGAAATGTTTTAGCAGAAATTATGACAACAAAGGAAGAAAGATAATATTGAATGCATCTTATTTTATTTTATTTTTATAAAACATATATAAATTATAAACATGAATAAACCAAAACACTATATGTGACATAAGATCATTCTTAAACCAAAAAACCTTGTATAAAATATAAAATAATAAATAAGTGAAGAAAAGATTCAATAGCAAAGACATGTTGAAATTTTGAAGTTTTTATTCATGACTAAAAATAAAAATTTCAACAAATTAAGGGTAAAAGAACAAGAAACCAATAAATCTAAAATATATTTTCACATGACAATTTTTAAATTTTAGACGCTATAATTCAGATTATATTTTGAATTATGTGATCTCATTCAAATGCATGGAGTAATCATAAAGATGGAGGGAGAATGGGCTTTTTTCTTATTGGGTCAATTATTGTTTGGGTATCAATGTTTAAGTCATATATTATTTTAGCCCAAATTTAAAAAAACAAAATCGTTATTGTCAGGCTTCAGTCTTGCTTAAGCTTTTACTTCCTGCACTCTATCAATTTCTTTCTTCTTAAATTTTGGAAATGACCATTTTATGTAAAAGGGGCTTTCGAAATACATTTTATGCAAACTTTTCAGAATTTTTGAAATAAGATTGTAGATGTTTTGTTAGAATGTATTAAATATATTTCAGAAATTAATCTTTTGAAAGGTGTTTTTAGAATGACTAAAATTACATTTTTGGTATTTCATCCTTATAATCTAGAGTAAAATTGTTTTTTTTTCTCAATTTAAATAATTAAACTACTTTAGTTTCTGCAACTTCTAATTTAAAAATAGCTTTTAAACCTAAATAAATACTTTTTGATGTTAACAAATATTGTTCCATGAGTTGTTAGCCTTTGTAACAAGTAAGCCTTCAAATTATTATGTTTGTTTATAAAAAAGTATTTAAAAAATATAGATGTTACATCCTATTTTTAGAAGACAAATAATTCGATATATATTTGATAGTTGACATCATGTTTTATTTTATTTATTTTTTATTTTTTATGTTTTATTTTATTTTATTTTTGGATTTTATTTGATATTTTAGGTTTTATTCAACAAAAGTGGAAGAGATAAATTTTTGGGTTACATTCTACAATTAAAAGTTAGAAGATTTGAAAAATATACAATATGAAATTTTCGAAGATTAATATATATATATATATATATATATATATATATATATATAAAGAATTATATATTATAATTTATTAAAATGTAAAATCAAGTTCAAAATTTAGATTCAATCCAATTATGAAAATCTATAAATTGAGGATCTAACATATGTCAAAACACATTCGGAGAATAAACCTTATATCTATAAGGTAGAATGACATTCTAAAGGATGGAGACATCCAATTTCATCGTCAGTGTTCAATCATAAGATCGTAATACGGATCATAAATTTCACATCCTATTTTATATATATATATATATATATATATATATATATATATATATTTATTCGATTTTACTAGTAGTAGAAATTAATTCAATTTTATTTTTTAAAATTTTAAATGACATGTACGAAAATAATTAATATAATAAAATATATAAAATGTGAAAATTCGAAAAGAATTAAAATAAAATAAAAAAATAAATCAAAAAAAGTAGTTTGTTGTTAGTTTTCATAAATAATATTAATATAAATTTTTTTTATAAAAAAAATAATAAATAGTATGGTTATTATGTTTTTATACGATAAGAAATAAATACTAACGTTATAATTAATAAAAACTAAACGTTATTATGCTTTGGGTCTATAAATAATTATGACTGCAAATTTGGAAAATTATAATTGTATTAAATTTTAATTGGAAAGTGTTGTGGTGTGTTGCAGTTGTATTTTAATTGTATTAAATTTTATACGAGAAATAATAAATACAAACGCTATAATTAATAAATAATAAACGGTATAATGCTTTGGGTCTATAAATAATTGTGACTGCAAATTTGTAAAATTACAACTGTATTAAATTTTAATTGAAAGTGTTGTGGTATGTTGAAGCTATAATTTTATTAAATTTTATACGAGAAGTAATTAATACTAACATTATAATTAATAAATACTAAACATTATTATGTTTTGGGTCTATAAATAATTGTGGTTGCAAATTTGGAAAAGTATAATTGTATTAAATTTTAATTGGAAAGTGGTGTGGTGTGTTGCAACTGTATTTTAATTGTATTAATTTTTTATTGAGAAATGAATTTTAATTAATATTTAATTTAATTAGGTGAGAAGGGGTTATGTGAGTGACAACAAGTATAATAATGTAAACTTTTAATTATTCACCAAAGAATGTAAATGGGTAGTGCAACAAAAAATTTGAAAAACAAATGATGATTTACACGATTTTATGATTTTGTTCAACGATCCTATCAATCCTACTGTATTACGATTATGCATGGGATCGATTTTGACTACCATGTCTAGGAATAGCTAACTTCCTAATTCATGGGATTGAGTGTTATGTATTCTTAATTCTCCGTGAATTCTTCATTCAACATATTTCTTTTTCATAATCTGTTAGGTTTTTTAACTCGCTTTCTTTGTTTTATAGGTTTCAAACATAAGTAGTTCAATTGATAAGGAGTAATCCAAACTATCAAACTACTTAGGTGACCCGTAATAAGAATTCTACAAAATGATTTCGCCTTAAACTTAAGTGTGTGTGTGTGTGTGTGCGCGTGCACGTGACTTAGGTGACATGTAACGAAACGTCTACAATACACTAAATGATTTTGTCTTACTCTTAACTATACAAAAAAAAAATCAAGATTACTTTATAAAAGGTATTTTGGATGACCTCATTATGATTTTAGGAGTCTTTGTACGAGTTCAAACCTAAGTGTTTAAATTGGTAAGAAGTGATTCTGACTATCAAACTACTAAGGTGACCCGTACTAAAAAGTCTACGTATATACAATTATTTCATATTCCTCTTAATAATATAAATCAACCATTTCAAAAATCTAATTAGTAATAAATTCTATACAAAATTAAGATTAATTTTCATAATATAACCTATTTAATTATATTACATTTTTATTATTTTTGTATGGTAATTATTTATTTTTTATCAAAGTAGTGTTTCACCGTTTTTTAATAACATTATTATTTTATGTTTTCAAGATTACTTTATAAAAGTCATTTTGGAATACCCGTCCTATTGACATTCCTACTTGGAACCCACTAATTTGAGTGTGTCCGACTGTCCAAAAGTGGCGTCCAACATCCCCAAGTTGGTGGCCATTGTCTTAGTGTAACGGAGCCCGATGGTGTATTGGTACCCATAACTTTTTTTTTTAGTTTGGACTGAGTAATTTGGCACTCTTGAGTTAATGCTCACTTAATAAACCTCATAATACTTTAAAATTCTAGTTCTTGGCTTAAGAGTGTCAAATTAGTTCAATTTAAATATTTTGCAAAAATAAATTCCTAACCACATACAACAACTAAGACTTTTCATGCTTATTGCACCAAAACGTGTTGAAATCTTTTATCTCAGCCAATATCATCAACCTCACAATTTCAATTCTCATTCCAATCCTAATATCAAATTAGACATACGAAGACAAATTCTACATTCAACAATACTTATCATATAAAACCCTAAATCCAATACACAACAGAAACATGAAATCATAAATCAATCCTATTTTCAGTAGCAACTACTATAAAAAATCTCAATTTGGTCATTCAACCACAATTTTAAGTTGTAGATTCAACAATCAAAATAAGTACTCAAATAATAACTAAAATTAGTTTTCATCACCTTAGCCAAAAACATTTTCCTCAAACAATGATTCTCTTAAATACCAAAATCGCACATGATCCCATAAACAAACAAGAAAAGCCATGATTAGAATTCTAAGATACCATTAAGATCATATAGCAATAGAGAGTCACCAAAGAGCAACCTTAGTCACGTGCATGGCTTTAGAGCCACATCACTCTAGTGTTCAAAACCTAAAAAATGGCACAATTGTGACTTACTCTATTTGACTATTTGATCGGGTGCTTGCTTAAAGTTCCTCACAAATATTACAATTGCGGTTCTTGATTGCTAAAAGAATGAAGAACAAGTGAGATAAGTTAGGAAGAGTTTAAAAAGTTTGATTGTAAAAAAACGGTGATTCAATAAAAATGAACTCTAGTAATTAAAACATTTATATAACTTAACCACTTTAAAATATTAATTAAAATATTGTAGTGTTGTATTTTTAATAAAACCATTCATACTCTTATATCCTTTTACAGGCATCACATAAATTAAAATATATTTTTTTCTTCAATTCAAAAAGTAAAAGTGATTTTTTTCCTTCCTAATTTTAAAGACTTGAAGTATAATTAAACTTTTTAAAAATTTGTAGATGTTGAAATTTCATGATGCCTTAGATACATTTGAAAACTAATTTCTGAAATATAAAGCATTGAATATATTGTAGAAATTAATTTTTCAGATTTATTAAATGGGGTTCTTCAATGTTCAAAAATTTAACTAACCTTTAAGAGTTATTGACTAAAATGAGGTACAGTGTAGGAGAGGGAATTTGATATTAAAAATAAAATGATATTTTCCTCAATATAATACATCTTTCTCCAACATATTCACACGCATCAATAAAAATACATAACTCATTTTTTTTTTTTACCAATATATCAAATTAACCTTAATTATTTCCAATTTAAAAAATCTCACTGCCAATTAATACAATATGTATTATATATTACATAAAATTATAAAATGTTTTTTAAAAAAAGTCGATAATTTATTTTAAAACACGTCTTATAACAAATATCATTTGTTAAAATAAAAGTAAAATGTAAAAAGAAAATAAAAAACCCTTTCCTAGATGAGGAGATATAAAATAAGAAAAGAAATAAAAATAATTTAGTATTTTAATAAACAAAAACTTTTTTCCAATGGAATCGAAAGGGCTTATTTATAACGGTTAAATATGTTTTTGGTCCCTCAAGTTTCAGCGAAATTTGGAATTAGTCCCTCATCAAAACTTTTGACCAATTTAGTCCTTCATCTTTTAAAATGTGTGAATTTAGTCATTTTAATCAAATTTTGTTAAGTTTATCTGACGTTTCAAGCGCATTTCATGATAGTATTTAAATTATTTACATTGTTTGACATATTTT
>Ga0214544_1006582_pt1 | contig 21265 bp, 10 predicted proteins | sample CNSS3metaG_FD_160074 | JGI IMG/M metagenome (GOLD analysis project Ga0214544, IMG submission 160074) | Root nodule microbial communities from cowpea collected in UCLA plant growth center, Los Angeles, California, USA - CNSS3 | ecosystem: Host-associated > Plants > Roots > Nodule | place: USA...
AAGATTAAAAAACCCTTTTTAAAAAAAAAAAAAAAGGGAAACGGATTACACAATCCGTTTCCAAAAAAAAAAATTAAATAAAAACGGATTCCAGAATCCGTTTTGAAAACAAAAATTGAAAAATAGGGAAACGGATTCCGCAATCCGTTTCCTTAAAAAAAATAAAAACATCACACCCTTCCTCTCCAACGCACACCACTGATCAACCCAACCCACCTTTCCAGATTTAACAACATGTAAAAACCTATATATAAAATCAATTCAAATAAAAATATATACATGCATTCAAATAAAAATATACACTGTCTAATTTTAAAAAACAAAAAACGACTTACCTGCAAATGAGAAGTCGCGGGAAAGGATCAAAGGTGGTTGCCGACGGTGGGGAGAAGAATGGTGTGTGGAGGAGAAAAGGATGGCGTGGCGGCGACAATGGTTCGGTGCACTGGGGGAGAAGATGCTTTGTGGGGTGCAGTGGGGGAGAAGGGGAGAAGGAAGCTTTGTGGGGTGGGGAGGTAGGTCAAAGATTCTCAAGAGTGTGTGCAGTGTGTGCAGCGTGCAAAGGGAGAGGGAGAGAATCTGCTTTTTTTTTATTGGGGTGCGGGTAGAGGGGTTTTGGGGGTGCAGTGTGGTGAGGGGTGTGAGGGGTGCAGGGGTATTTGGGGGTACGCAGTGAAAACAGACACAGTAATTTTTTTTTAACCAGGGGCAACGTTGGAAATAAAGGAGGTTTTGGAGGTACAGGAGAGTTTATTGGAGGTGCAGGGAGAAGCTCCCAAATATTTTATAAATATTTTTTGAAAGTTCGGAGCAAAATTTATAGTGTGTGTTGTCATGTCAACACGTTAAAACTTAAGGGTTAATATGACTTATCATAAATTCAAGATATGTGGGGGTTGAAAAATAAATATTCAAGGTACTTACAGTAAAATAAAATCTGACCTATTTGTGGCTTGGTTCATCAAAATTAAACAATTTCTCATCTCTTTTATGAATAGATGCTGCCATGCAGAAGCTCGTGAGCTTTAGAACAATTATACTTTATTACAATTCATTTTAGATCAAGTGTTATTTTACTTTTACATATTTTAATTCTTTCTCTTTTACCTTGTTATGTGGACAATAAATATTTTCACTGCCTCTATTAATTGGGAAAAAATTGTTTTCTCAATTAGATCATATTTTATTCGTATTTTCTTCCACCCAGTTATTTGTAGCAATTACTTAGGTTTCAATCACATGTCAGGTAAATGGAACTATCTTCAACCATATTTGATTATGTGTGTGAAACAAATTGAAAGTAACGTTTGATTTGGTCGACTTGTTTTGTATTCGCATATTGATTTTGAACTTAGTGATGATATAAAAAAGCTAAAATGAAAGATTGGGTTAAACTATGTTTTTGTTTGGTCTATAAATGTGTTATAAACTTATTTGGAGGGTTAGAATGTGTCGATATCCAATAAATAATAATTTTTTTTTTCAAAATATTTTTAAAATAAAAGTTTAACTAATTAAAAAATTAGTAACTAGGAAGTAGTAAAATAAAAAAAAATAAAAAAAAAAATAGAAACCTTAAATTTAAAAAAAAACAGAAAATTTCCGGATAAAACTATAAAAATAAACAAACAATTAAAACCTTTACCTACTATTTTTATTTTGACGTCTCATTTATGATTCTTTCTGTTAGGAATCTAAGTGTGAGTCTAGGTCCCACATTAGCTAGAAATGAGAAAGTGGAGCATTATATAAGAATCAAGACCCATAAACCCATTGCCTTAAGATTTTTGGTTGAGAGTGGTGTTCTTTCTTACTGTATTTGCAAAATTTCTTTTATACCTATAAAAAAACTTTAAATCCTAAAAATATTTTTGACCATTAAAGTAAAGTCACACCACACGTATTATATTTCTAAAATTTTTTGGATATCAACTTTCAAAAATTAAAATATATTATCAGAAATTCATTTCGAGAAAGATGCTAAAGAAATTGTTAGAGGTGTAGGGATAAACAGCCTACATTATTTTCATGTTGAGCTAATAGTTCGTGTCCACTTTGCCATCCAGACCATACTATTTTTATTTCTAACATCCTCACCCCTTTTATTTCTTTTTACGCCCCACTCAAAATCCTAATTCATGATTGGAACTTCGACATGTGTCATGTGTGCATCACTAAAAATCCACTGCACTTTCATTCTCTCTGCACTGAATCCAGATTTTCTGGGTATTGTTGTCTTGTTCAGAATTAAAAATACACAATATTAATATTTTAAAAATCTTTTAAATATATTTTAAAACTTTAAAAACAATAGTAATAATATTTTTTACTACTCTCGCACCCTGTTTTTTTTTTTTTCTGCTTTGCACCCATTGCATGTTTTATAATTTCTGGACTGAGATCTTTATTTTACTTTTGATAATCCTTGTTTCACTTTTTAAACCTTCACTTCTTTTACTATTTGGCACCTCAGTTTTCATATGTACACCATTTAAAAAAATAGATATAGTAAGATAAAAGTAATTTTTTCAACTTTTACTTTTTGGTATTTGTACGATCATTCTATCTTATAGTCTCATGACACCCTTCTTCAAATCATCCAAAGATAAAAAATGTATAAAATTTTTAAAACAAAAATATATCAAGACTTAAACAATTTTATTTTTATAAGAATTACGTGATTCCTGATTTTTTTTTTATTTTTTTTATGAATGGAAATACTTTGTGCAAGGTCAATCCTTATCGAATTCGTAAAAAACAAAAATCGAATAGTTTTCTAGAACTAGATAACATTGATTTGTTATGAATGAAAATATATAGGAGTGAGGTAATCCTTGTTAAACATAAAATTTGTAAAAAATATTTTTGTTTATTTTGTATAATCTTTTCTTCTTATTTATGAAAAAAATTCATATAGTAAACTTTTTTGTTGTTGTATATTTAATTAAATTTACCGTTTTTGAACGAACATTGTAGGGTACTACCACCTTCCCTATACATAATCAACTCACGAACTCAAAATATGATTTCACAAACCACACACTTATTTGTGGTTTTTTTCGTAGTTTTTTAGATTAAACTATAATGGCAACTCTCTCTATATATTTGAATGTATTTTTTTCACTGTTCGATTGTGATTTGGTTGTAACAAAATAAGTAAAGTGCCACGTGCACAAATAATGGGAGCAACATGGCATATGATGGAGGAGGGGAACAACATAATAATACCCTTGCAGCAGAGTTAGTTACACATAATCACTAGGTGTCAACAAATCATGATTATGTGGGATTGAGAAGGAGCAAAAGGGTGAGAAAGAGAAGCAACGAATTAGAAGGTTACATGGGTTGAGGAAATTATGAAAAACGTGCCTTTCTAACTTCATGGCCAAGGACTTTTAGGAGTATTAAGAATTAAGAATGTTACATTGGTGCTTTCATTACCATCATGGTCGAGAATGAGGCTCAAGGACTCACAGGCTGAAGTAAAATCGCAACATGCAAAACTTCAACAGTTGATAGAGTCGTAATTAAAATCACACGAGCGAATGTACCAATTACAAAACACATTTGATTTGTTATTACAACACCATTCTCAATCTCATGATGAGTCCTCTTCGACCTCTTCCTATGGTGCTCAAATCTCCCTTGTTAATGTCTTTCCTACGCACAATATTTCTTTGGGGTTTCCTCATATCGATGGCACCTCATATGTATTAGAATGGATTTTCAAGGCTGAATAGTTTTTTGGCTATCACAATATCCCAGATGCGGATAGAGTTAACATTGTTGCGATATATTTCGAACAAGAGGTGGTACCTTGGTTTCGTATGTTGTCTTGGTTAAATGCGATTCACTCTTGACAAGATCTCACTAGAGCCATGAAATCCCAATTTGGTTCATCCCCTTTCAATTGACCTATGGTCGATCTCTTTAAGTTGCAGTAGATAAGGTATGTTTTGGAGTATTATCTCCATTTTATGTCTTTAGCTAATCGATCTTATGGCTGAACCCCATAAGCTCTCCTTAATTATTTTTTTAGTGGATTACACATTGAAATTAGGCGAGATGTGGTGGCACAATGTTCGCCAATGTTGCTGCGTGTAGTGGCTTTGACCAAATTATATGAGGATCGATACTTACCACAACCTAAAGTTTGCAATACCATCCATATACATTTCAAATTTTCCTTCCCAACTCTTAGTACCTCGAATGTTACGGTCGTGACCACCGTTCCAAAGAACAAACAAGCCTTACCTCCATTATTGCCTACTCCTAATATGGCTCCTAGGCAGCATCCCACTATCAAGAAAATTTGTCTAGCCGAAATGCAAGTTAGATGTGAGAAAGGTTTGTGTTCCTTTTTGTGATGACAAGGTTGCATTTAATCATGAGTGCCCAAATCATCAATTGTTGTTATTATAGATGGAGGATGATGAATCCTCAAACAAGATACTTCGTGGGGTGTTGATCGAAGATGTTATTCATATCTAGCATTTTGATAAAATGGGTGATTATGCACAAGGAATAAAGGAGGGATCAAAGGACTTTAAGTTGTGAATTCTTTGTCTCTTCCCCGAGGGTTCATTATGCACAAGAGAGAAAAGAAAAGGTAGGAACCGAGAGGGTGGAAAAAAAGAAAATTCCTCGAGTGTTCCATTGTTTCCAATACCAGACAACATCACCAATCTCACATAGTCACACACAACAAAAACATTCATTAGCTTGTTTTTAAAACTCCTCACACAGTTCCATCACACACGATTTTGAGCATAAAAAGAAAAAAATACAAAAGGAGAAAAACATGAGCGAGTGAAGGAGAGTAGAGCCCGTCAAAAACACCTGCACAAGCTAAAGCTAAGGGGAGCTCCAAGAGTTAATCTTCAACACACTGAATACTTGAGTGAGCATGATGAAAGTATATGTTGTATTTTGTCTCTAATGCTTGAATAACATGTTATGGTTGTGTGTGAGATTTGCTGCATCATTCATTTGGAACATGGATTGCATATGTTGTATGCATGTTGTTGTTTGAATGCTGGGAAGCGATATATGCTTTAATAGACACAATTACTACTTTACCTTCTAACCCAACATAATGGAAAACCACGCTCACTACCTAACTGAAGCCCCACAACTACAGATTCTCTCCATCTATCCCTGCCATCTTCATACTTCATCTTTCCAGCCAACAAGCACTTCCAAATAAGTCATTCCATCCTTCATCCTTCATCTTCTTTTTGGTGTTTGTCAAACCGCTCGCATTGTGTGACACTAATTTTCAAATGATTCAAAAAACCAAAAAGAAAATATAAAATTTCAAAAATTAAAAACATTAAAACTTTGTAACCAAAACTTTCTTAAGAATTACGTGATCGTTGATTCTTCATTGTGAGATACGTAAGAGCAAGGCTAGTCCTTGTTAGGTTCACCTCTAAAAATTCAATCCTTTTCCAAATAACCTTTTTTCAAAGAACTACGTAACCCTGATTTCTCATTTTGAAGGTGAATACGTAGAACCAAGGTCAATCATTGTCGGGCCCAAAAAACTAAAAAATATTTTTGTTTCTTTTTAGTATTATTGTATAATTATTTTTGGGGAAAATTAACATGTTGAAAACCACATAAACTTTGCATGTTTAATTAAAGGTACTACCATCGGGAGAGCGTTGTAGGGTGCTAATACCTCCCCTACGCGTAATCGACTTCCGAACCCTAAAATCTGGTTTTTTGCAGACTTGCTTTATCTTTATGGTTTTTCATAGTTTTTAGAATAAATTATGGTGGCAACTCCAAAATCTCTTTTTAAACTCGTTTCTTTTTTGGTTCGTTGTTTCGTCATGATTTCAATTGCGACAATGGACAAGGACTTTTAGGAGCATTAAGAATTGAGAACGTTACATAAACGATATTTATTTAAGCTTTTTTGAATAGTCACCTCTTTCGTGTTAGTATTGCTTAACTCCTAAGTTGTCACTTGAATGATTACAAATGAGAACTTTAAACTTGAGTGTAGAGCATTGTTGCTCAAGCGATTAGTTCAACGTTTGAGTGATAACTCTCCTTACTCAAGTTGAATTCCAAACCATAAGCGAGAAAGAGGTCACAAATAACCCTGCTCTTAGTGAAACTTGTTATTCAAATGACACATGATTGCTCAAGCATCGCCCTTATAGATCAAATGACTCGTGGCTTGAGCATGGAAGGTATAAAGACAAATCCCTTTTTCTACAAGGTTAAACTCCTTTAATTTCATACTGATATTAAAGATATACAACCTCTCATTCAAACAACACTACACAATTTGAGCAAGGAAGCTTTAATGACTCATAAATCACTTAAGCAATTCGCTTAAGCAACATCATTTTAGAGTCTAAACCATTGTATAGTTCAACTATTCAATGAATATGACGTGATGTCATAAATTAGAGTAAAATTTTGATATTGTAATTGAAAGGTTATGAAGTAATTTTTTATTTTGTGAATGATATAAATTTAATTAAAGTTACATATATGAAATGATATGTAAAATATTATTTGTAAGTATGCATTTAAAATGAACATATACTTAATTAAACTATTTTTAGCTTTGTCAAAACATATGATACAAATATTTTCAAAAATGTTATTTCTTATTATATATCTAATTAATATTTAGATATTTTTGTTGATCAATAAATCACATATATGATTATGATTTTATATTTACATCATGGATATACTTACATATAAATATGGTTATTAAAGAAATAAATTACATATATAATTATATTTATTACACGAGTATGATAGATTTTATAAATAATTTTTAAATATCTTTTTAGGTAAATAAGTCAAACTTAATATAAGAAAAATAATTTGTAAATGATATTTGTACTATTTATATATAATATAATAAATTGGTCATATTTATAGTCATATTTTCAACACCTCAGGTAAAAACATGTACATCTAAAATACATGATTGAATATTTTATAGGTTGTTTAATAATGACTTGATAATAAATGATACAATAAATTTAACAAACAACAAATATGTTAAGTGATATTTGTATCGAATAAATTGAGTTTATTTTTAATTGATGAAAAATCTCATATATATATATATATATTTAAATATTTATAGTTTTTGTGAATTTTATTTTGATAATAGAACAACATGTTAGTGTGTATACTATAGTTATATGGAGTTTTGCATGCTCTCTTATGGGTGCATTCTATTCTCTCTATATAGAAACCAAACACAAGTGCAGAAAAAATGGGTATCTTGACGTTCCCTTTTAGGGTTAAAAAGCCGCATAGTAAGTATGTCATAGGGTACCACCATAAATAAATGCATTCTGAAAACTGGAACAGTAAAAAGGAAGCCATGAACAGTGAACCACTTTAATTCGAATAATAGCATGTTTTTAGTTATACGTGAAGGTGAAAAAAAAATAATTAAATTTAAATTTTTTAGTGGTCTCAATCACATTGCACGCAATGATGAAATATTTTTCGGTTTGTGAAAAAAAAAAATATTGCCTTTGGAACAAAACAAGGCACTGTTTCGTGTCTCCCTGACCCTGATCTCATTCTCCATCGCCTTTGTTACCGACCCATTTTAACTCTCTCTCTCTCTCTCTCTCTCTCATACATTTCCCCGTTACTCTCTCTCCATTTTCATTTTCTTCTTCTTCTTCTTCTTCTTCTTCTTCAGTGTTTTCTCAGTTATCGTGTGACCTTATCCTAACCCCTTTTTCTGTTGCGGAGGTGCCTCTGGGGCGTTGTGCAGATCAACCCACAATCTTCAATTGTTGTTGGTCTGCTCCTTCTCTCTAAAAATGCTTTCTTTCTTTCTTTCTTTCTTTCTTATCCCTTATTCCCATTTAATATTTTCAACAATACTTTGTGTGCCCTCTTTCATTCCCATCCTTTTTACTCTTTGGGTGTTTCTGTATGTGATGAAAAACTATTGCTTTACCTCAGGGATTCATAAAACTCTATCATCATATCACTCGGATGTTTGCCCTGTTTCCTAATCTTTTTTTGTCTTATCCGTTGCCAAGTGAGGCTCTCCTTACTGCCTGCTGTGATGGGATACTTTTGCATTTTATTTTTGTTTAGCTCGTTAACACGTTTAATTTCCTAGAAATGTGTTTAATTAGAATGAAATGTTGCACTCTATCCTTTACTAGCATGTTTTACTATCCTTGCACTTTCCTGATTTTCGTGTGTAGTTTGGTCTGCTGGAAGAAATTTGTGTTCTCCTTAGTTCAGAGTTGATCATTTTTTCCATTTTCAATCTGTCTGCTTGTTGTTGTTTTTACTGTTAGCTTTGTTTGGTTGCCTTTAACAAATTTTCTGGCATTTCCTAGGTGTTTACCATGGATGGTATTCATGGGGGTGATTCTCGGATACACATCAGTGATGGACAGCATCCTATACATGTGCCATATGTGCAAGAACATGAGCATCACGGACTGCACCATATGAGCAATGGTAATGGGATTGATGAGGATCAGAATGATGGTGGTGATACTAACTGTGGTGGAAGTGAGAGTGTGGAAGGTGATATCCCCTCCAGCCATGGAAATCTCCCTGACAATCACGCTGTAATAATGGACCAAGGGGGTGATGCTGGGGATCAGCTTACGTTGTCTTTTCAGGGCCAAGTTTATGTCTTTGACTCCGTGTCACCAGAAAAGGTGAATCAACTTATGATTTTTTCACTTTTGCATTGACATGATACGGCATTGCTCCTCATGTCTACAACCTACTATGTCTCGACTTCTCAAGCCTTATATGGAAATATTGATTTCCAGTGGCTATTTAAGTATGTTCAATTTAAAGACTCCTATATTGTTGTGCATGGAATATTGATGATGCTTGAGTTATAAATAATAGAATGCATTGATGAAACCATGGTCTAGTAGCACTAGGGTGAAAGTTTGTTTCACAGCCTCTAGACCAGCAATGTTGTAAGCAACCGAGTATAAGAAAACAATAAACTCCATACACCAGAGGTAAGAAGTTTTGCAATGGGATTAGTGGACACACTAGACATGAATGCAATAAAAGGAACGTTGGAATAACACCTGTTGTAGAACAAGAGTGATAGAATCTGTCTTAGGTGGTTTGGATGTGGAGAAGACTTGTGGAACTCTCTTAGTAAGAAGAGTAGGTCATCTAGAAGGTAGCCTTATTGCTTTGCTAGAGAAAGGTTAATGTAAGTGAGAAAATCATAGGTGATGTGATAATTTTTTTTTGTGGTGAATGGTTTGTCTTTTGACATGATTAACTATAGAACATGATGTTGCTCCTGAATTCTTTGCAGCCAACCTTTTGGAATTTTATTCTTTATAACTGCCGTTTCTCGCTGTGAATAATAGGTTTATGTATTTTATAACAATCCCATAATCGCAGGGATTTGTCTCATTAGGATTATCTGTCCATATTTCCTAAACTAATCTACAGCTTCATGTATTTATAGGTTCAATGACCTCATAATTGATATAAAGTAGAATATTATTTCTTCTAAACTTGAGAGTATCAATTAAGAAGTGTTCACTAGTTATTTTCCTCTTACCCTTTCCAGCAGATGCACAGGCGCAAACGTTTATTGTCTCAACCTTCAATAAATTCCATGTTAAATTTATCATTATTTGCAGTTTAACAAGCTTCTTTGTTACGTTTTATATTGTGATTGTACAGATGGCTTGAACCATTAAAAATTTTATCCATTATCGACCAAGTTAGAAACTACTACCAACTCATTGATTCATTGATGAAAATCCTGCGATGTTTTTCCCTCAGGTTCAAGCTGTGCTGCTGTTACTGGGAGGCCGTGAAATACCTCCAACCATGCCTACCATGCCAGTGTCTCCTCACCATAATAACCGGGTATTACTGCATTATTTGGTTGGAATGCAATTGATGCTCTTTTTCTTGTCAAATAATTGGCTCATGAAGTATTTTATTAGGGATTTACTGGTACTCCACAAAAATTCAGTGTCCCTCAGAGATTAGCTTCGTTGATTAGGTTTCGTGAAAAGCGGAAGGAACGAAATTTTGACAAAAAAATTCGGTATACTGTTCGGAAAGAAGTAGCATTACGGTATGGTGTTTCCTATCATTATTTTTTAGATTAAACTTACACATATACTTGTTCGCTTCTTTGGGTTAAAATTGTGACTTTACTGTAGTCCATTTACGTTTATAATTTTGTGTTATTGATAACACTAGAAGGGTGAAAACAGAACCTAGCGGTGAGTTGTTTACTAGAGCATCGTTATCATGTATCGCCTCATTGTAGCTTTTGGGATATCATGTCTAAATTCTCAGAATCCATGATCTATTATAGTTTGGTTTGTTAGGTTTTTTCAGTCTTTGAAGTTTGCCGATGGCAAGGATATTTTTCTGAAAAAACCATAAAAGGTATAACTTTGATAACAAGCACCAATGACGTGGCTTAGGTGTAACTCTGCAATAAATTGGGGATTTGATTGCCAGACAATCCAATGCATGGTAACGTATTGTGCAATACACGATACAAATCATACAATGTGATTATTCTCCCTCACGATACAACTTGTTGAAACAATCGCTTTTGCTCCCGAATCATTCTTGTATTGTGTGAATCCTGATTGTTGTTTGAATTGCACCCTGAGTCGTAGTAAAATTGCATTCGGGTTTTACCACAAACTGGGTCAGGTCATGCGACCCAGTTTGAGAAAACCCTAAATTTACTTTCTTTTTCAGCGTGAACTTAGCGGAAATAGATGCGTAATGGTTCATCTGAGCTTTCCCTCCAACCCTTAGCACAAACTGAGTTGGAACAGTAGGACAGTGGAAGATTGTGAACAATGGAAAAGGGGAATAAAGGAACAGTAAAAAGCGGAACAGTTATCATGAACTGAGCGACTCTTTAGCAACACATGTTGGTGCAGTAATGTTGAAATAGGAGATGAGGAAGAAGTTGAAGACATTGAAGATGTGGAAGAAGTTCTAATAGAAGGTGAAGATGATTTGAATGATGTAGATATTGGAGAGGAAGAGGATGGAATATGAATGATTAGGATATAATTTTTTTTGTTTTTTTTTTTGTTTTTGAGGTTGTTTAGCATGTGTAAGCGACAACCATAGTATGCAGTAATTATGCAGTAGCAGCAGTAACAATGCAGTTTTTTGGATGGCTATAATGCAAGATTTGTTTACTAGCACATAGCCATGGTTATAGGAATGTAATGCAGCAACAACGTTGTTTTTTTGGAGGTTGTGTTGCGGAAATTGTTTAGTAAATACACATAGATACAACCACTGTTTTTGACTATGTGGTTGTTTTGTTATTAATTGTATCTTTGCATTATAAATTTAAGAATATGTTGCACTTTTTGACCTTTGTGTGAATCTTACCATTCCAATATAAAATGGTTCACGATTTAAAATATAAATTCTCTTATACATAATTTGTGCCATCTACCTTCTTTAGCATTCTTAAAGTGATGTAGAAGTGCAGTGAATGCATGATATCTTGCAAGTTTATATGCCTATGTTTGTTTTTTTAATGTCCATATATTTCTAAATCCACATCCTGAGTGGCAATGTTACCTTAATATATCTGCACCACTTTCTGACAAACACAAGTAACTTCTGTAGGATGCAAAGGAATAAAGGTCAGTTTACATCTTCAAAGTCCAATCACGATGAATCTGCATCAGCTGCAACAAATTGGGGGGCAAATGAAAACTGGTCGGCAGAGAATAACGGATCCCAGCAGCAAGATATTGTGTAAGTTTACTAATTCATCTTAGGACTAGAGGGAGATTATGTACATATCATTTAACAAACACTGTTCTGTCAATTTATGTCAGTTGTAGGCATTGTGGCATCAGTGAGAAGTGCACACCAATGATGCGACGCGGGCCTGAAGGGCCAAGAACCCTCTGCAATGCTTGTGGTCTTATGTGGGCAAATAAGGTAAATGAGAGTTATGTTTATTTCTCATATCCATTGCTACTGTTTTGAATATTCCATGTTGCGCTGTAAATTAAATTATTGTCTGAACATCACAAAATTAAGGTACATTGTGGTGGTTTATTTTTGTCCAATTCATATTGACATTCTAATACTTAATTATAATGGCATTTATGCATAGTAATGTAGTGTCAATAATTTGATGGCTATTCAAATATATCTATTGACTGTAATGCATAGTCCAGCTGGTCACACAATGATATTAGATGCTGTTATTCTGTATGCTTATTTCATCTACTTATAAAATAAAGAAACGAATGTGTTTTTGGTCTTATACTTTCGTTAAACATAGTCAAGGTTCCTATTCTTTCATATTTATGAATTTGGTTATCAAATTATAAAAACTCCGTATTTAGTTCCTTCTCTCTAAAATGTCTTCACGGTTTTTAAAGTTAGGAGGTACTAGATGCACATGCTTTACAAGTTTGAGGTCCAAATTTATGAATAAGAAAGGATGAGAACCTTGACTATATTTGACTGAAAGTATTAAATAATTAAGCCACAGTAAATTGTGGAACCTTGATTCCCATGAGTTGGCTGTGCCTTGGCCCTTTGATAGACCATGGAAACGAGAGAAATACTGGAAAACTTTGTTAGCTGTTAAGAGAAACAAAACCTTGTGAAACAATGTCACAAATACTTCAATTTGTTTCACTTTTCCGTTTTCAATATTGTCTCTTGATAAAGAGAAGTTGAAAGTTGTCCAATTTATAAACTATCTCAAGAAAGAAATGAGATTGTGTTATCCCTAGGTAGTAATTTATGATGAAAACGGTTTATAATTTTTTTATTTTAGGGAAGGGTTTTTGATCTGGATTTTCATGATTTCAGTTATTTATTTATTTATGAATTTTTATACACTTTTAAGTATGTATCTTGCACGTGTTGTGTCTTAATGTTTTTAGAATAATTATATCAGATGCTTGTATTTTATATATCAAAGGCAAAAGCTGACCATTGTTGTTGGAGAGGCCAATACCTTATAAACCCCACAATTGGATCAAAACAAAATGTTATGAAGTTTTAATATCGTGTGTATTTATTATTTAATCACGTAAATTTAGGAATCTGTGAATGTAACTCTACATAAAATCGGAAATATAAAAATGCTTTGAGAAGAAAACAAAGATAATACATGAAAGCTTTGCAATGAATGTTTTGGCACTGATTTTGAGAGACAGAATAGATAAAAGATTCTATATATCCTTGTGGGGTATGGACCACAATATGCCAGTTCACTCTCTAGCCTTTTATTAGGTTGAGGAAAATATAAAATTATTAATTTGTTTTTCTTCAATGGTATCTCACCAAAATGAAGTTAAAGAAGTTACAACACAATCAGTAACTTTCTCTTAAATATCTGACCGATTTACTATCTGGAGATGAGGAAAATGTTTCATTTGAAACATATTTCAAATCGATTTAAATTCCGTTGGATTCTTATTCCACTATAAGTATTGCACAAGTTCTCTTATTTTTATTTAGACTAATATCAGTTACATTCAGCAAATTTTTTTTATGTCGTATATTAATTTAGTTTTTTGATATATTCTCATTTTTCTGAACCTTAGGGAACCCTGAGGGACCTATCAAGGGCGGCACCCATATCTGGACCAATCAAGAATGAGGTCAGATACCATGAATTCATTAAATTTCATGCTGTATTTCTTGCAAACTTAATTTTATGACCTTAATTTTCCCTTGAATTGAATATTTACAGAATAAAAGTTTGGAGGCCAATCAGATAGTAGTCCATAGAGTTGCAGGAGAAGCTGATGATTCATCGTGATGAACTTTATTTTGGTCAGAATGGAGAGGGATTTCATGAAATAAGGATGGTGGGAGAATGTTTGCCCCTAGATAAAAAATTGTAGTAGGTGGCTTATTCTACTATGTTTTTAGTGAATGAAAATGTTTAAATGAGCATTCTGTATTTTGTTTTAAATATATGCAGAAGAAGGTCATTATTGCCCGTGACAGCTAGTTCTTTTCTGATATTTTTTCTTATTTTGAGTATGCTGAGCAGCTTCAATGCTCTTCCTGATCCTTATTAAGTTTGAGCTGTGTAGCTGTATTTATAAAAAAAAGAAAATTGTTCCTTTTTCATTTACACCTTTCAGTAATTAGTGATTTTCAATTCACATTTCAAGTTTTTCAACATGGGGTAGCTCGTTACAAGGAGCAGAATATGAAAAGGGAACTATCCCTGGTGTAAAGGACAAATAAATTACACTAATTGAGCAATCAAATTCTGAAAAATGCTACAACAACCTTGATATTAAATCCTTAATTTATCATGATGGGTATATCTATTACAAGTCCTGCTGCGCTTAAACCGCTTTTAGATCGCCTCTTGTTCCTGCAGTTTCAGGCTACGGTCTGCCCACATAAAATGAAAGCTTGAATTAGGCATTGAGCAGCGTGAGTTTGATCTGGTGCTCCAGAGACAATAACCAGACCCTCGGTGGCTCCAGGTTTTGGATCATGAATCGCCACGTTTGCACCAGACGTCTGAGGAAAACCCAATGGAACAAAACTGCTATAAGACAACCGTTCAGCAAAACAGTAAGAAATGAATTACTAATCAGATATAAACAGACCTGTCGAATCTGAGTGAGGTTGCCATTCTTCTCCCCATAAACGTGGGTTAAGTACATATGAGGGACGGTGATCTCAATTGTTAAGTTATTTGGATTCTGTAATGGGTGTCCATTCCTGCAAATAACATAAAAACCAGTATAAGGTATTTGGTACAACACCTGCTTTTATAAATGTTGGAAAAACCTATCGACTTAGATACAATATACTGTCACTTCAAAAATATATACTTCTTCCTAAACTCACTTTCCAGGGTTCTCATTTCTGGAGGAAAAACTAGAAGTATCAGCTGTTCCTGGATTTCCTCTGTTAACTGCCTGAAATATAAACCTAAAGCGTTATAAACTTAGTTCCGAAATATTAAGGGCAGGCTGGAGGGAGGTGTTTACACCCCCGTCCCCCTCCTATCCCACCACCCAAAGAAAAGAAAGAAAAGAAAATATAAGATGATTAGACCACATATATCAGATCCCCAGGCATTAAACCCTATATTTGAAAGGGAGACTGACCAGAGGATGCCATGATCTTGGAGAAGTTGGCCCTTCATAACCACGAGGATAGGGAACTCGTTCCATGTTTGGGGGACCACGTCCCATACCATGTACAAATGCATGTTGCTGATGGTCAATAGGCATGGGGGGAACAGTTGAATGGTCGATTCCATGGTGCCCAACTTGATGAGGAGAAGGAGGAGGGTGGCCAGAGGACATCATGTGATTTCTTGGACGAAATAAAGGAGGTGGCATTTCTGGATAGGGTGGCAAATGTGGTGGTGCATTAAAATTTGGAGGGGTCCTTACTGGGAAAATGGTTTCCCTAATTCTGCTTGTTATATGAAACAAAGCATCCTGTACGGATTGTAAGCTCCCAATAACCTGCGATGGAACATAATTTTATTTAATCTGCTAGATCGTACTCGTTGCACAGAAGACCATCAAAATACAAAAATTAAATCTACATATATGCATATTCACAGCAGGATTATCAGCAAACAAGAACCGGATGTCCTTACTTTCCCACTAGCTGCTAAATTATGTGAGTAAACAAAATCCTAGTTAAAATCAGGATCTCACCTCAAATCGGGAAGGGAGGTAAAGAATAATCACACATTGTAAATAGGATTTTACAAAATTCATAATACAATATAATCCTAGAACCTAGATGTCAACAAACGTTCCACAACATAAAGGTTGTTGTGTGGGTTCACACAAAGATAAAGGATGGGTTTGTAACAGAGGATGAATGGAGGAAGACGGACAGAGAACAGCACCAGCTCAGTGAATGAAGGAAGAATGACCTGGAGAAAAAAGGAAGAACAGAGGAAGAACGGTTGGCGATTGCGTCACATAGTGATTAGGTTTCACCAGTTTACCAAATCAAACAAGACAATGGTGTGCAATGTTCAAAGTGAGTCGTGATAGAAATATAAAAGGGGGAAAGTCGTATCAATTGTCCAAACAAGACGCCAACAAAAATGTATAATCAAAGGATTTTAGCTATTTTGGGATTTAAATTGTGATTTTAGACGGATTTTAACTAGGAAATTTTGTCCAGGAACAAGTATTTCTCGACCCACTAGACTAGAAACAAATCTCGCTCGTAGTTGTAACTGGTGCTATGCTAGCTTAATGAGTTTCGCACACAGCACAAGATCAAACAAGGGTTATCCGCTACAGGATCGTTCCCAATGTGTGTAAACGCAGAAGAGCCAACTACTATGCTAGTCCACAGGTTTTTTTAAACTAGGTTTTGAATATTTGTAGGGATTAAAAGAGCAAAATCAAGGGATTTTATGATTTGAATCTGGATTTTAACTACTATGGCACCAACATAAGAAGTTATCATCACATCCTTGTACTCATTACAATAAGCATTTATTTGGATTCTTAAAAAGTGAGAAAGAAAGATTAAAAAATTTGTGGGATCCACAAATTTAGCAATCCGTCCAAAATGCGAAGAGAGAAAGATCTTGTTAATGGCCAGAATACCAATATTTTGTATCTATTTCTTAAGAATATATATATATATATATATATATATATATATATCATATTTGCATTTGTTCTCTTTCCTTTCATTTTCTTTCTTAAACTGGCAACACGGGGTATTTCAATAGCCATATGCAGAAAAGCAACTCGCTTAAAACCTGGGAAAAGTTCACACAGGATTGAAACTAAAGTTGAACGGTAGGATACAAAGTCGGAGTAAGCCAAAGAAAATGAAAAGACATAACTTGGTTTTTCTCAAGATACACTAAAAATTACAGAGAAAAACTCAAATTAGAGTCAAAAGTATTTAGATTCAAGGGGAAGAGAGATAAACGACATTTCCTAATGACTTGGTAAAATGGGAAATTTTGCAGCCTTTATTCTATCTGTCGTACTTTTTACCTCTATTTGGTACAGAGGAAAGAAATGTTTGAAATTCAAGTTGAAGAAAAAATGGAAGAAAATTTTAAAATTTGTTTCTAAAGGTTATCTTTCCTCTTTCTTTTATCTTAATTTTCTCTTTAACCATTACACAAAGAAAATGCATCATATAATTTGAATAGTACATCTAATTAAATGTGCATATAATTCACATGAAAGTGTCTAAAGCACCAAATTACCTGTACAACTTCTTCATTTTGGGAAATGAACTTGACTTGTTCCTTTGAAAAAATGCGTATACTGGCACCTGTGGCCCTTCGCATTTCAGATATAACAAGACCTCCCTTGCCCAAGAGGCAGCCAACCTGTGGTGAACGCACAAGAAGCTTAGCCACAACTGCAGCACTTGGCTCAAACCCAATCTCTGTAAGTCGGCAATGGACACGGATGACAGCTTCTTGTGCAGGGGAATGCTTTTGCTCGAACACCTGCAGAAGATTATATCATGTTTAGCTTGTTTACTTAGCAAATATCATGGAAATTGTATATCAAGTTTTATAATTTTCTGCTACAACACTCTCATAAGCTGCAAGCATGTTTTACAAAGAAAACTACCAATACAGAGAAGTTACCATGATTAGAATAACTCAACAGCAACTCAGAGTAAACACTCTGAAGATGAACCCCAGCCAGAAAAATCAGACAAAGGTTACCTGTTTGATTATAACAAAAGAACAATCATATTTTAGATTTTTAACAAAGATCTCCAGAATAACTTGATACCAGAGAGCCAGCTCACAATAACCTCAACAAGCAACCAAAGTTACAAACAAGAAACTTTCCAAGACATTATAAGATCCAACATAATTTACTCCCATCAAAGCAAAAATTTGCACACAAAGACATAGGAAGATCAACTTTGTGTAACAAGCTATCATACACAGGTAGAGCATTGTGTATCAGACAAATAAACTAGTTGATCTCATACCTCTCGTGCAGATATCACAACAATGCGCTCATCTGAATCAGGTCCAGCCTCAACAATTTGGATAGATGCACCAGTTTCATTCTGCAGAGCCCGCACCACAGAACCACCTTTGCCAATAAGACTACCAACTTTATCATGGTGGCACAACAGCTTGAAGACAACCTCCTCTTCTACAAACATCCTATGAGGTGGTCCAGCACTTTCTGGACCCGGAAAAGAATAACCTCTGGAATGGTGATCAGGGGGAGCATATGAACCAGACGACCCATAACCACGTTGAGGATAACCATCAACCTGAGCAGGACCTGCTCCAGAAGGTTTAAACGCAACAGAATTTGGCCCATTGTTATCATGAAGACATGTTGAAACAGATAAAAGCGCTTTCTTTACTGCCGTAAAGTTTCCTGTTATCTGCACACATCACAAGCCAGAACTCAACATCATTGTATCATAGTCCATAGTAAGAAAAATACCCAAATCTGTTTTAATAAACTTCTCCAAAGCATTTATTAAAGAAAAAAACTAGGTTAAGTGTATAATTTAGTCCCGTGACGAATTCTTAATTTGGTCTCTATATCTAAAAATCTAAAAGTTAGTACCTATAAGTGTCAATTTGGTTTCGTCACCGTTGTGCCCTTGCACACTCTTAATTTAGTCCGTTTGTAGTGTATTTTTAATTTGATCTTTATTGCACACATCAATGGCCCCAACTCAACATCATTGAATCACAGTCCATATTAGAAAAAGACCCAACTCTGTTTTAATAAACCTATACTAAGCATTTACAAGGGAACAAAAAATAGGTTAAATGTATAGTTTAGTCCTTGTAATCCTTGTATATGTAGCGAATTCTTAATTTGGGTTTTGTACGTAAAAGTCTACTAAATCGGTTCATATTCGTGTAAACCCTACTTGATTTGGTCTATGCCACCATTATCCCCTTGCAGCTTAGTTTAGTTCCAAGTAATGTCGCATATTTTTATTTTTGATCTTCACACAAGTAAAGCATCTCATAATTTGGTCACATACATGTATCATTCTTAATTTGTTACCTACATAAAAGTAAAAGTAAGCAAAGTTTCTCCATAAGCTAATCTGAATTACTTATATATCTTAGCCATGATTTGGGCAAGAAGATGAACTTATGTTACAAATTCTGCAAGTGTTTACGAAGAAATTTATCAAACGGCAAAGAGTGCGCGCGTTTAGATTAGATAATAATAATAATAATAATAATAATAATAATAATACCTGAATGAATTCGTCTCCGGTAGGAGGAAGAGGGGGTTGATCCTTGGGCAAAACCCTAATGTGAGCCCCACTCTCTTGCCTGATCTTTTCGACGATCTTGCCTCCTCGCCCGAGAACACAACCAACCTGATAGCTGGGCGCCATCAATTTACACGACACTGTCGAATTGCTGGAATTCTTAGTTTCATCTTCCACCGTTCTTTCAAAAACCCTAATCAATGCAGCCTGCGCAGCCGATTCCTCGCAAGAAACTGCGCCCGCCGCCGCCGCAACGATGACAACAACACGCTCCTCCGCCGCGCCCAAGTCCTCCACTATAATCTTAGCTCCGTCGCCGGCCAGAGCCGTTACGTCCGCCGCCTTCGAGGCCGGACACACGATGCGGAAAACAGCTTCGACCGCTGGTGGCGGCGGAGCATGGCGGCGCTTCTTGCTGTTGTTGTTGGACATCACATCAAACATCAAACTCACTCCAACCCAACAATCACTTCCTCATCGTTTATTTCGCATCCTAGTTGCTATGCAATTTACACGTGTGCACACGCACGAATCTGGATTCGCTGCGTCCTTTTTTCCGCGAGAATATGGAGTCGCTAATCAGATCCGTTGGATACGATTTGAATCTAATTCCTTTATTGCATAAACAAATTTTAGAATGCAAAGTTGGGATTGTTTCTATTCAATGACATTAGTTTTTTTACTTGTTAAACTACATATTATATTACACCATTAAGTTATTCCATTATTTAGTACAATAAAAATATTTATGTCCACTAAATATTTTTAATTTATTTTAAATTTGATTAAAAATACACCAATACCTTAACAATATCTATACTTATTTATACTTATACATACTATTATTATTATTATTATTATTATTATTATTATTATTATTATTATTATTATCTATAACTATATATAAAGGGGATTCCATCTTTTGTGTCCACATTTCATAATTTCAACTTTATCCTTTACAATTTAATTATTTATTAAATTTTTAAAAATTAACAGTTATTTTTACAAGTTTTTATAAAACTATTTACTTATCTCCTTCTTCTTTTTTCTCCTAATATTTATCAACATTTTTTTTTCATAATTTCTCCATATATTTCACTTTATTTTTTATAAATATACTTTTATTTTGTTTATTAACTTATTCAAAAAATACGTACACACTGACGCTATCGCGCCTGTGTTTACGCTAGTTATTATATAAATGGAATTCTTCATTTTGATACACATTTTTTTATATTTATTCTTTAAATAATTATTTTTTAAATTAAAATAATTATTTTATTAATTTATTTTTAAAATAATTTTTTAATATTAAATATATTTTCTTTGATTGTGTATTTTAATTTAACATTTTTTAAATTAAAATAATTATCTATAATAAAATTATAAAAAATATTTATATTTGTTTTTGTAATTATAATGATAATTTTATTATTGTTTTGTCATCATAAAACTTATGAACACACATTGACCCATGTGTTTTCAAGTAGTATTATGTAAATGAATTCCTTTTTTGGTGTTCATTTATTTTTTATTTTTACTCTTTAAATAAATCTTTTAAAAAATTTAAAGTAATTACTTTGTCAATTTTATCCATTAAGTGACTTTTTTTAAAATTGATATTTTATATTTGACATTGCCAATGGGTTTCACCCTACCACTCACGATGTTAGCCTTTAAGCGTCTAAGGCCATTATCCTGCCAAAGACTAGGGCCTCCCGCTACTCTCACCACTTGGGTCAGATTTCTCTACCTGAGACTCACTGACCCTTTAGAGTTTCGGGATGCGATCCTTACTTGAATCCTTATCCTAATATATACACTACACGCCACCATGAAGTCTCCCCATGGGACTCATGGAATTACGCCTATCACACCATCAGAATCATGTTTCTCATACATTTCCCACCTCTTTTTGGTCATTCATCCAATTTTCATGTTAAAGCATCACGAAACCACAACCCATGATGAATCCCATACCAAGCATGCCAATTTCGTTCATAAAATCCAAACACCCAAGCATATTCAC
>Ga0214544_1006583_pt1 | contig 21263 bp, 16 predicted proteins | sample CNSS3metaG_FD_160074 | JGI IMG/M metagenome (GOLD analysis project Ga0214544, IMG submission 160074) | Root nodule microbial communities from cowpea collected in UCLA plant growth center, Los Angeles, California, USA - CNSS3 | ecosystem: Host-associated > Plants > Roots > Nodule | place: USA...
AATAACATTAAAAAAATATATATATATATATATATATATATATATATATATATAATTCAGGTTAGCAGCCTCATTATAAGACTATATACCCACAAATTTAGAGTTAAATTTAGAGTTAGCAGCATTAGTGCAGAATTGCATTTTTACCTCGTCTTATAGGTCTCAGTTGACGAGGAACCGAAGCATATAAAGGTGCGGTGGCAATTTTAAAATTAAAGGCAACTTATAGGCCTCGGTTCACACAAAAACTGGTGCCAAAAGTAGTTATAGGCCTCGGTTCAAAAAAAACCGGTGCCAAATGCAATTATAGGCCTCGGTTAAGGAGGCCCGAAGCCAAAAAGGTTGCCCGAAATTTCAAAAATGCCATTTTGTGGTTTAAAACAAGCACCTAGATTTTGGTATGAATGCTTAAGCACATTTTTGTTAGAAAATGATTTTGAGAGACGTAAGATAGACTTAACTCTATTCATTAAAAGAGTAGATGAACATATTTTATTGGTGGTGATTTGTAGAAGAAAAATAAATTATTTTAATATTTGTGAATGTGTTTAGGATCAAATTATAGGAAAACAATAAGTTTATTTCTAAATATTTCTAAATTTTAACGACCACCTATTTCGATCGCTAAAAGACTTAAAATTGATCGCAAATCATTTAACGACCAAAATAGCAACCGAAATTATGTAGTTGCGAATATTCTGGTGGCAAACTCATTAGCGACCGAATTAAGTGTTGGTCGCTAAACAGTCACCGAAATTTTGGTCGCTAATCTGTCGTTGAAATGATTGGTCACTTTCTATTATAGAGACCAATTTAGCCACTAAAATTTTAGTGTCTAATTCGGTCGCTAAAGTGACAAAAATTATTAACTTTATAAAGTTTTCAATCACTAATTTGGTCGCATATAGCAACCTTTATGTTTCTGTCGCTAATTAAATAATTTTTATGTTGATTAAAATATCTTTCGGTGGCTAAATCGGTGGCAAAAGTAAAAATATTTAGTAACCAATATATTTTTGTGGCAAAAAAAGAAACATTTGGCAATCAATATATTTTGGTGACAACTAATTATATACAATATTTTTAACTACTAGTGAACAATATTCTAACCTACTTACAAATACTACAAATTTAATAATGTTAAATAACTATTAACTCAAATATATAATGTAATAAAGAGAATTATAAAAATAAAAGTGACAAGATCCAAGTGGTAATTTGAATTTTCTTGATGATTAAAATAGAATCCCTTATTGTTCGAAAAGGAGAAGATTCACTTGCAAAAAGTTCACTAACATTGAAGTCAGTAAGAGAGTTTAGATCTTTTAGAGTAAAAAAGAGAGAGTATATGAAAGTGTGTATTTCTTGGTGTATGTGTAGGGCTTTTTGGACCTTGAATCCATGTGATAAAACAGACAATGTAATATTAACCAATATCATTAAAATAACAAGTTACCTTAAATAAATAACAACAATAATAATAATGTGCACCTTACTTGATATACCGAATATTATGTAGATATATGGTATTAAGGAATATAACAACGTAATCAAACTATCGAGATTAGTCACATATAATGTTAATATAGGAATATTTGCATCAACAAATATATCTCAGAATCTCTTTCAACCACTTTAGGTCAATATAGCTAAATGGGCCTTATTGGGCCACATCACTTAGCATATTTGTTGGGTTGGGTATGTGCAAAAGCCCCCTAGTCTCGGGAGTTTGATTCTCATGTAAGGTGTGCTTGTTGCGACGCTGATTGACCTCTTGGCAGAGTTGTGGCAGAGTTTTACAATGTTGTAGGTGGGTAGGTCATTTGGTTGTATTGTATGTGGTCATTTTTGACCTTGTATGTGGATTGACTGTTTAGTCGAATCGTATGTAGGTTAAGTGGGTTGGCTCACTAACCCGTATAAAAATAAGAACAATGCCTATAAAAAATCATATTTGTAATTTTTTTTCTTCTCTTTTTTTATCTATTGCAGAATAATGCCTATAAAAAAATTGGTGATTTATGAGATGGATGTTATGCAACAGAAACAAACAAACAAAATAAAAAAGCTATGCTATTTAAAAAAAAAATAATTTCCGCATCAATAATATGGTTAATAAGTTCGACAATTTGTACAATGTCGACCACCACCGAATGGGCGGCACCAACATCCACCGAATGGGCAACACCAACATAGACCACCTTCGTCGCAGAATGATCGACCACCACCTATGGGCACCTCCATGACGAACAAGAATGACAGAGAATGGAAGCGTGAGTGGGTAGATGCACGTCGAAAACAAAAATGAGAAGAGGATTAGGGATTGTGTTTTTTTATATGAATATTAAGTTATTAACTTAACTTTAAAATAATTAATTTTATTAAATTAGGGTTTTTTTTAATATAGGTAGGTTGGTGGATCAGCTCACTCTAATCCGATTCGAACTCGCATAGCCCGTTGGTTAAGTAAGTTCAACCCGTTTTGACCCATAATAAAAAAACAATTATTTTACCAACCCGATTTGGCTCAAACTCATAGTGAGTTGGGTTAGCTCACAGATTCCGACTCACATTGACATCTTAAACAAAAATCGCCTTTGACTATCATGACATCAACATTGTTGAAGAAGTCGTGCTCCTCTTACGCGACTTTATCTTTAAAATTTGTTTCTCAACTTCTTTAAAACGATCTCAACGAGACAAGACTTAACCTTTTCGGTAATTATTTTAAAACCACAGTACATTGCTAATTTTGAAACTAAATTAACCCGCATTTGTAGAAAAACCATTTCTAATTATATTTAGGATTTATATTTTAAGTCTCTAATATGGAAGTGCACCAACTTATTATGAATATGAAGAACATATATATGATAACCACAAACATATATTTGTCTTTTATTCTAGAAAAAAGCTAGACTAATATCCGTTGATGTATAAGTGTCCTTTAATCGGCAAGAACTTGACAAAATCTGATTGCGTTTTTATCCTTGTTTCAATTCTTAGGGCTATTTTCTGGAGATATTGGTACTGATTTTTCTCATGAGTAAGAGTTTTTACGATAATGTGCATACTCAAATATATGTGAAATTACTACAAACAGAACCAAACACGTACTATCACTAAAATTGAAGCCACCCAACACCAAAAGAAGGAAACATCACAACAATCCACACTAAAACCATCTTCACTCCCAGAAAAAAGAAATTAAATGATCGTTTATATTCAAACCACACACCAAGACAGTTAACAAGGAACAATAACGGTGCACTCCCTCGGAGAATACAAATGTAGCATGGTCATCTTTGGTATATTGGTTGAAACTGTAAAACTACGTGAACACCTGCATGATAGAGATTTTGTTAAAAACATAAAGTATGTTATACTTATTCATCAGGAGAGGCTCATTTCACTCCAATGGACACCACACAAACCAGAAAGTCATTGTTGATATAAGCTAATTCTAACATAGGGAATAAGTATTATTAAGCCATTCATAATTAAAAAGTTGTTCTTAAGACAGTAAGTGTGTGCTTCTTACCTCGCTAATAATGGTAGGCATCGTTGGAAGTCTAGGATTCACGAGTCCTAGTGGGTCCCGGTTTGCGATCGAAAAAGATATGAGCTATAATGGGATTGTTCTTAATAGTTTTCCGATTTGGTAGAGAAGAGAGTGAGTTAATGGGATTATTCCCACTAGTTTGCCCCTCTAATAGAGAAGAGGGTGCGGTAATGGGGTTGTTCCTACAACGCTTTGGTCGAGAAGAGGGTGAGATTATGGGATTGTTCCTATTAGTTTGCGGCTTTGATCGAGAAGAAGGTGAGATTATGGGATTGTTCCTATTAGTTTTCCGCTTTGATCGAGAAGAGGGTGAGAGTTTGGGATTGAACATAATATTTTGCTGCCCATCTCCGTAGTTGTTGGCGTAGCCTTCATTTCCTTGCACATTACCGCTATCATTGCTAAAGAAACAGTTCCCCATAGCGTGCAAGTGGTGGAAGGGCTCTTTTACACCCCTCTACTTATGCTATTAGCGATATTCATCTTTATAATTTCACTCCCACACACTTTAACACAAAATTAATTAATATTTTGTTTCGGATACAGGGGCCAAGCACCTATCTCCAACACTCAAGTTATCCTTAAGTCTTTTTAATTGATGTTCTCCCCAGCTAACTTGTTTGATTTTTTCTCCTATTCAAATTCTTTCTCTTCTCCAATTCGGTGGGTCGGGCGATCGGGATACCTGTCTAAAAGACTTCGATACTTAAATCAGTTTTAAGTCCGATTGGGATGTAACAATAAATGTGAGTTAAAGATCTTTACCAACTTATCTTGGGCGGCCTCTATTTATAGTTTTTGGTATGCATTGTGATTAGGATTTCTTAATCACAACCCAATTGTTTTTTAAACTTGATTACTGACTTGTTTTACTTTAATTCACTTTTAACTTACTCATCCAAAATTGCTGTAGCCGCCGACCGGCTAGCCGTGCAACCTGTCGATTGTCCTCATAAATGAGGATCTCCATAGAGGTGGAGACAAAGTTCAAATGAAAATGAATGCAGTGGGTGTTTGGTCGTAGGCTCCCTTAAATCACTCAGAAGAGATTATCACATCAACATCCCAATAAAAGGTCTGCCTGTAAAGGGCCGCCTGCGACCGCTTATCCTTGACCCGCCTGACCGATTGTCCGACATTGGATCATACGGTACATATTCTTATAATAATATTAGAAGAAGAGGATTCATATGTTCCTCTCTTGTAAGGAAAAAAATATTCTTTCACACCCACTTTCTTTATCTGCATTTATTTTTGAAAATTATTTTTCATAATAAAATATTATATAAAAATAATATTAATAATAAAGATACATACAATGTTATAATAAAATAATAATTTATGAATTTTAATTTAAATGTAAATAATGAAGTCTCACCCATTTTATAAATATTAATTTAATGTTAGCCTTCATTTTTGACTTTTCAACAACTAAAGGACAGTTTACACTATAACTTTATCGTCTTTAGATTTTTTTTTTTCCCTTCTGAGATGGATCATCTTCAATTCTTATGTCCCCGAAGGTGGAGACAGGTAGAAGAAAAAAATAAACTATTTTAATGTTTGCTTGTATTGTTTTAGAGGGAAAGATGGTTTATCCCATTATCCTTCTATTTTTGGAGAGGAAGAGGAAGAGAGGATAGGTAATCATTTTACCAATATAAAAATATGTCATAATTTAATATATAAAAGTCGTATTAGTATATACTTTAGTTTCACATTAATATTATGCACGTTGTAAATATTGTTTTATATCAATATAAGTATATACCATCCCATTAAACAAAAATATATATATATATATATATATATATATATATATATATATATATATATATTCTGGTTAGCAGCCTCATTATAAGACTATATACCCACAAATTTAGAGTTAGCAGTCTCATGAGGCTAGGATATTTTATTAATATGTTTAGTATACTATTATTGCTCTTATATCTCACTCTAAAGATAAGTTAAAAAAAATAAAGAAAAATCTAGTTTGAAGAGATAATTACGATATTATCAAAGAAAATATGAAATATATTTTCTTCTTGCTTTAAAAACTAACTTCAAGCAAAGTATATATGAAGAACAGTCTCTCTCTTAAATTGTCTAGGAGGAGACGATCAACAAACTAACACTTACAAGCTATGATCTTTAAATGTACCATCGCATGGTAGTCACACATATAACTTCAATTTAATCATTAATGATTATGCATATCATGACTTCTATTTATAAATATTCTCGAAAGGATTGGTGTAGATTATGTGTTGTTATTTATCTTTTTGTCAAACATTTTTCAAAAACATGTTTGAGTTTAAGTGGATAATGTTTTTTTACCACTAAACGTGTTACGTGAAGAACAACATTATATTTGCAACTTCTTTTGTTGTCACCACCATATTGAGCATACATATTCAAATATGTTTTTTAATGTTGTCACCACCATATTGAGCATACATATTGAGCATACATATTGTATAAATCATCCTTGGGATGCAATGAGTCAACTCTCATAACTTGTACAAGTTATTGTAATTTCTAAAAATGTGTAAAACATTAAAAAAAGAAAGAAAATTCCTTTAGTTATAAAAGAAATAAAGGGTACAAGGGATGATATGGTTGTTTGCACATGTTGAATTGGAATGTTCAGTGATCATGTGAAAATTCAATTTTACTATGTGAAATTGTATTTGTTGTTTCATTGATAATTTAACATTTTCCACAAGTTGGAACAAGGTAAATATCAATCATGCTTAGCTTGAAAATGAATGGAGTGAAAACCGGTGGACCTATCACTTTTGTAATCAATTAAGTTGTTCTTTGGATAAAATTGATAGTAAATGAAAAACTCCCTTTTGAAGCTGGAACAAAAATGACAATCAATCTCTAAATACTTTGTTCTTGGTAACAATGTGTAGAGCACTTTAATTATCATAAGGATAAGTCCACTAGAATAAGTGATGTATAGGTCATGTAAAATATTAGCAGTAGAGAGTGTTTTTCATTATTTAGGAATGAAGGTTCGTTATTAAAATCTTATTTTCTTTTCCACAAATGTTACTAATATTTCAATTTTAAATCTTTGAAATAACATTGTTAGGGGAAATCACATGTTGAGATATTTTCTATTTTTGTCTTAAAAGATATCTTAAAGGATAAAAGGAGAAGATGCATTTAAATTATCTTTAACATTAACTGTGAAACCAGTGCAGTGAAACAAGCTTGTGTTCTATCCTATGTGATATTAGGAAATAGTTTCATAAATATTTTTTAGGAATAATGCGCTTACTCAAATATATATTAAATAAGCATATAAACAAAACCCAACACTACTAGCCTTTAAAATAAACCATACCTCATTATTCAAAGGAGAGAAGAGACTTTAAATGGTAGCCTTTTCTTTTCTGACTTTTCAACAAACAGAGGATAATTTAACTATAAATTTATCTTCTTTAGCTTTTAATTTTTCTTCTGAGATGGACCTTCTTTAATTTATTGAGTCTACTTGCTAAAGGAGGAGAGAGAGGTTGAAGAAAAAATAAAGTATTTTAATCTTCAGAGTGTTTTGGGTGCGCGGTCTTGCACCATTATAAGAGAGACAACTAAACAATCAAATGTTTTAGCGTATCTAATTATTACATTTGAAATTAAGGGGTAGAAAATTTATCCCATGATATTTTTGTTTTTGGCGGGAAGACGAAAATATAGGATAGATAATACTCATGTAATTCCAATCATTTTAGTAATATAAAAATACGTCATACTTTTATTTATAAAACTCAGATTAATATACAGTTTCACACGTGCTGTAAATATTTTTTATTTTAATATAAGTATGTCATTTCCAATACTCAAGAAAAATTTAGACAGTCTCGTTATGAGAGTATGTAGACACACACAAATTTAAGGTTAGCAGTCTCATTATGAGAATACGCAGACAAAGTTAACGTTCGCTGTCTCATTTTGAGACTAGAGTTCGCTCTCTCATTTTGAGATCAGAGTATTTTATAAATATAAAGTTAGTGCTCTACCTCATATAATAAGATAAGAGAAAGTATAAAATATAATGAATAAAATGGATAATGATATTTTAACTCACTCTTTTTTATTCATTTTTAATTCATCTTTCTTATTATCTTTAGATTATCGTATCACATCATTATAAAAAATTAAAATAAATAATTTAATAGTGATGAAAATGGTTGGACCACTACCAGAGAGAAAAGAAAGGCTGACCCTATTAAAAAAGGATAAGAAATGGGCCAAAATGAATTAAAAAAAATAGATTAAAATATTATTTTTCAAACATAATAACAGAGGAAAAAAAACTGAGTAAACTGCCAAAAACTGAAAAGAAAAACAAATTGTGTCATTGTGCATTTTTGACATGTGTATATATGGTTGTACGATTGAGTGTGGGATGTAAGATTAAAACGAGGATGAATGATCCTCTTCTTCGTCATTTAGCCTCCTAAACAGGGACAATAAAAGGAGGGACGGATGCATTTCGCTATTCTGTATTTATTTTTACAGAAAAAGTTTATTTTATTTTCACAACAAAATTTAACGAATATTAAATTTTTCTTTCATTCTTATTTTTATTGGATAACAAATGTATTTAAGTATCCATATCTCTATCTATTTTTTTACTATTTTAATATTAATTAATTAAATTTTATAAAATAATAAAAAATTATGATAAAAAAAATATAATATTATCAAATATTCACTATTAAGAGATGATTCTTTATTCGATATAAAAAATTTAGAAAGAAATTATAATTATATACATTTCAAATTAGAATACCAAATAAAATTTCATGAAAACCAAAATATTTATTAAATTCGCAAACATTAATAAAATCTAGTTGATAAAATTTAAAAATACATTTTTTAAAAGTATTAAGGGAAAATAAATATTCAAATTAAAATATGTTTTAAATGTCTATTTACTTCTATTTTTTAATTCCAATTAATATCTTTTTTATACACTAATAAAAGTTATAATACATCACTTTATCAAAATCACGCAAAGAATAAATATTAAACTAATAATAATAAATTTTAAACATAGATTTTGTATCTTTTAAATTTCAATATAGGTTGGATGATGATAAAAAAAATCATTGCAATTATATTAAATTTTTATATTATAGTAAGTCAAATTTACTTATGCAATTATAGTGACAAAATTATAATATGATTGATAATGAGTTAGAAAATAAAAAAATTATATAAAATATATCAAAGTAGTATTCTACATGAAAAAAATAAACAATAAATAAAAATATTAAAAAATTATCAAATGTGTGTCTTAGAAACAATTTGAGAAATTATTGAATAAAATCGCACAAAGAAAAACAAAGGTATAATTAATTGTATAAGAAGATGAAAAATACATATTTAAGAAAAATTTTCAAATATCAACATAGTGGTTGAAAAATAAAGAGAATTGTTATAGCGAAACAAAAAAGTTCTTTAAATGAAACAAAAACTAATAGAGTAAAGAAGATAAATTTTTTATATTACCTAGTAAAAGAAAGGTTTATGCTATTACACACTCATGTGAAAGGAAAATATACAATGACTAAAAATATTAAACAAGAATAGAAATATTCAAATGTAAGACATAAAAAATATTTAATTGACATACATCATTTGAACATAATTACGTAAAGGTTATGATAAGATGAAAAATATATTAGAGACGCAAATGAATTTCATGATAAACTAAACAATTAGAAGAAATAAAAAATAGAAATTGTATAGTAACACACATACACACACATACACACACACACACACACACACACACACATATATATATATATATATATATATATATAAATATAAGGTTACTTATTTAACCATGAATATTTTAATAATTAAACAGGGACAAGGATATGACAAGAACAAGTACTATGACGGGTATCGGGATGGGGATGAGGCAGATATGTACATCCTCATATTCATCCCTATACCCAATTGAAAAAAGTAGATATGTACATCCTCATACTCATCCCCGTACCCAATTGAAAAAAGTCGGGATTTCGTATACCCATACCTAGTCAATGTGAGGATTCCTGTCAAAACGAGGACGGGTTCCGGCAATACCCATGAGGACGAGTTTATTTGTCATCCCTACTCCTAAACTAGAGGTTTCAAATATGGAAAGATTGGATTAAAACAACTTCATGAAAACAATTCTAGTAAATATGTCTATTAGTTTTTTATCAATAATATATATATATATATATATATATATATATATATACACACACACACACATATATATATATATATATATATATATATATATATATATTTTTTTTTCTTCAAATCTTAATCAATATTTTTTAGAGTCAAAATAATATACTCAAAATTTATATATTTAATTAGTGTCACTAATACAATAAAAAAGAATACATAATTTAGAATAAAGAAGATTATAAAAGAAATCATACATATTTAGAGGATTGTCCTTTATTGGTTGAGATTCTTAAACTCAAATAATTAAAACTCAAATTTTCTACTATTTCTTTCTCAACGTAAATAATCATATCGTCGACAAGAACTTTAAGAGAGGGCTCCTGTAGTTCTAATTGAACAATTGAATCATTAGTATAATGATTCAGAATATATGAATAAGTTGAATATGTCTCGTTTTGATCTTCACGACTAAATTATTTTTTTATCACTTAAAAAAATGATTCTATTTGTTTATTCTTCATCAATATACTTATATAAAAAAAAATCAAGACTACAAAATAATTCATCATAATCTAATAAAAACTTGAGAGAGATAAATACTAAAAGAAAAATCTATGATAATCAATTCACAATTAAAAATCGGTTATGAAAAAAATACATAATACACTATTTTTTCTTCTATATTCATAAAACATGAATATAAAAGACTCATGAGATAAAAAATAATGTTAATAATTAAATTAATATTTCATTATCAAGTGAGAGAAGAGAGAGTTACTTTTTTTTTCTTCAAGAATACGAGAGAACATATGAGAAATGAGAGTAGAAATAATAAGTATTTTTCTATTCAGAAACAAAATAAAACAGCTAAGAGTGGGAGACGAGAACAATACGTGAAAAACTCAAAAGACAATGAGAGACAAAATAAAAAATATCTTAATTATTTTTTTTTTATTTTTAATTATTTGGTTTTGTATTATTTTATTTATTAACATTAAATGTTGTGTTTTATAAAAGAAATAAAAAGATATTTAATTTTATTATCGTCAATTTTCAATATACTACATATAATTTAAAAAATTTAAAACTTTTTCGCTGCATATTGTCGCAATCGAAATCACGACAGGAGGACGAATCAAAAATAAAACTTGAAAAAACAGAGTTTGGAGTCGCCACCATAGTTTATTCTAGAAAATTACGGGGAAAATAGAAAAGATAAGACGAGGACTGCAAAAACTAGATTTTCGGTCCAGGAGTCAGTTACGTGTAGTGAAGATGTTAGTATCCTATAGCTTATGTCATAAGACGGTATCTATAATTAAATGTTTAAAAATCATGTGGTTTTCAAAATAGTTAATTTGCTCGAAAATAATAAAACACTGTTAAAAAAAATAAACAAAACTATATATTTTTATTTTTGGGCCCGATAAGGATATACCTCGTTCCTACATATTTCCATTCAAAATGGAAAATCAAGGACTCTGGCCTTGAGTGATGTGCTACATGTGTCCTCTATCAGAGTTAATTTAATATCTATAGCATTATTGGGAAAAGTGGGGGTTAAAGTGTCATTTGAATTTGACAAGATTGTAATGACAAAATATAATGTTTTTGTGGGGAAGGGATATTGTGAACAAGGTCTCTTTGTACTCAATATTTCAGAAATTATAAATGAATCATGTTCTTCTGCTTATATCGTTGACTCATATGATATATGGCATGCTAGATTAGGACATGTGAATTCCTCGTATGTTATGAAATTGCAACGACTAGGATTAATTAATATGCGTGATAAACAAAGTGGAAAATGTGATGTATATGTAGAATCCAAAATAACTAAGAAAACATGTTATCATATAGAACATCAAACAAAATTGTTAGGGTTAATTCATACTGATCTAGCTTATTTAAAACAAACCATGTCAAGAGGTGATAAAAATTATTTTGTAACCTTTATAGATGATTATTCTAGATACACCAAAGTGTACTTAATCAAACGTAAGGATGGAGCTTTTGATGTGTTTTTAACTTATAAAGCAGAAGTAGAAAATCAATTGAATAAGAAAATTAAGAGGATTAGATTAGATAGAGGTGGTGACTATCTTTTATTTAATGACTTTTGTGAAGAAGGTATTATCCATGAAGTAACCCCACCATATTCACCTTAGTCTATTGGAGTAGTTGAGAGGAAAAATAGAATTCTTAAGGAAATGATGAATGTCATGCTTATTAGTTTTAGTGCACCTGATAACCTTTGAGGAGAAGCCCTTCTTACTACATGTTTTTTACAAAATAGAATACCTCATAAGAAAACGGGTAAAACTCCTTATGAGTTGTGGAGAGGTTATCAACCTAATCTTAAATATCTAAGAGTGTGGGGGTGCCTAGGTAATGTTACCTGATCATAAGAAAAGGACAATAGGCTCTAAAACCTCTGACTATATGTTCTTAGGCTATGTTGAACATAGTGCTACCTATAGGTTTCTTGTTCTTAAAAGTGATGTGATTGAACATAATACTATTGTGGAGACAAAAAATGTTAAGTTTTTTGAACATATATTTCCTTTAAAGGTTAGTGATACAGCTGAATATCCTATAGATAATAATAATGATGCCATTTGTGAGGGTTTAAGAAGAAGTAAAAGACAGAGGAAGGAAAATTCTTTTGAAGATGACTTTTATACCTATCCAGTTGAAAATGATCCAACAATTTTTTTAGAGGCTACTAGTGCTCCTGATGCAAAATAATAGGATAAGGCTATTAGGATTGAAATTGAATCAATTAAGAAAAATAATACTTGGACCTTAGTAAATTTGCCTAAAAGAGCAAAACCCATTGGTTGTAAGTGGATCTTTAAGAAAAAGTATCACCCTGATGGATTCATAGATAAATATAAGGCAAGATTATAAGCAAAAGGTTTTTCACCTAATGATGCTGATAAATTCGTGTACTCTAAATATGAAAATGGTGAATGCGTCATTATATGTTTCTAGAATCTAAATTTGAAATGAAAGACATAAGTGAAGCCAATGTGATTTTAGGTGTTAGAATCATAAGGAAGAGAGATAGTATATTACTACCCAAGAATAATACATTGAGAAACTTCTTAGGAAGTTTGGATATTATGAATTTAAACTAGTGAGTACCCCTTATGATGCTAACTCTAAATTAATGAAAAAATATAGGAGAATATGTTTCTTAACCTCAGTATGCCCAAATAATTGAGAGCTTACTACACTTAATGAGCTTTTCAATACCTGATATTGCTTATGCAATAGGTAGACTGAGTAGGTACACTCAATATCCTAATCAAGAGCATTGGGATGCACATGCAAGGATTATGAGATACTTAAGAGGTTCAATGGATTATGCCATTGAATATAGTGCATTTCCTACTGTACTAGAAGGTTAAAGTGATGCTAACTAGATCTCTGATTCAGATCAGACAAAATCTATTAGTGGTTATGTATTCACACTTGGGGGTGGTGCGATTACATAGAGACCAGCCAGGTAAAGAATTATTGCAAGATCAACATTGGAATCTAAGTTTGTTACTCTCAAAATGGCTGGTAGTGAGGTTGAGTGGTTGAAAAATTGGTAGTGAGGAATGAAACCAACCCCATCTGTTTATATACATTGTGATTGCCAATCGACAATAGCTATAGCTAAAAACAAAAACTATAATGGAAAGAATAAACATATACAATTGAAACATAATTTTGTTAAGCAATTGCTAAAGAGCGGAACATGGAGGGAAATGGGACTTAAGCCACTAGCAAACAAAAAAGTGATGGTAACCCAACCATTGTGATTGAAGAACCCATGAATAAGCTTCATATGGGGTAAAAACAAGTCACTTGTGAGTTATGATAACACTAAATTGATTTTTGAATCAATTATGCCCATTCCTATGGTGTGTGCAAAAGTGCTAGAGGCTGCATTATTGATAGGTTTAACTTTGTAAATTAAAATTCTATGTGGTATAAGAATTTTAGTTTAAACAAAGTTTTAATGATTGTCATATTCCTTACGGGTGGTGTATGATTTGCAACATACACTTGATAAAATCACCCATGTGAGTGTCGAGTAGGGCCACTTGTATGAGATCTTGGCATGATCTCTAAAGCACTCATGAATATCGGCACGCACATGGCCTAGTAAGCGCAACACAACATTAACAACAAGAATCGTGGGGGTGTATTGTGATTGATCAACCACTAACACACATCAAATGTGATTGATTCATATAGCTTGCTATACCAACTACACTGTGTGTTAAGTTTATTTGTCTAGGACTGGTTCATAGAGCTTGCTATACTAGCTCCGATGCATTACATCTTATGAGACCCAAGATTTTCTTCTTTTAACCTTTCTTTTCTTATCTTTTGCAATATGTGGGGGATTGTTATAAAATGAGCGTTAGTATTACAAAAGATTTTAACGAGTTTGAATGTTGCCATTACTGCTACAAATTCGCTTGTGGTGCAATGATATCATGCTTCCGTTTTGATTCCATGATTATTGAAATGATTATGATTCATGGCTACCCAAGTACGTTGCAAATCTGTTTTTTGGACGTTGATGAGTAATATGGGATTTCAGCCCATTCCATTCACTCCTTCACACCTATAAATAAGTGGGTGCTCTCCAAAACACACAACATCTCTCATTCTTTTCTCTTCTTTCTCAAGCTCTCAAGCTCTCTTCTCCCTTCTATTTTTTTTTTCTATTTCATAGGTTGATTACTCTTTCAAGAGTACTTTATTGCTAGTTTTGAGATCCTCGAAAATTATCATGGGGGACTTGCGCAACACATCGCAGATAACTCTTTAAGGACAATGATTATACACGTCTTAGGAAGTGCAATCTTGTTCGTGTTTTGTCTACTTTTACAACACGGCCTGGATAGTCCATCACGACCTTTAGTCTAACCCAATTAAAAATTTGAATTGAATATTTGTATTGAATATTTTTGGATTATCATCTTTGAAAATTTGGATTTGGAGAATGATATTCAATCCAAAAGATATATAAAATGTAGATCAGATTGAAATCTGGATTCAATAAAATGAATTTTTAATAGATTGAAATTTTAATAAAATAAATCTTATAATAGATTGGATTAAAACAAAAGTGGATAAGATAAAAAATTGGAATTTTTGCCGTGTAAATCAATGTTAATTTGTATTTATAGTAATGAAATTTATATCAATAATTTAGATTAAAAAAATTCATAAATAAATTTAATAGCTACTTTCCCAAAAACTTTGGTCGGATTCTTCGAGGAGACTACTTCTTGTATTTTCAAGCAATAAAAGCAGCATGCGAGCCTCTAGTTTGCATATATTCTGTAAAAAAGATACACATTGAATATTTCAGGCCTACAAAATGCCCTACCTTAATAGTGCCTTTCATAGATGCATTAAATAACTTGTAGGCATGTCATCAAAGTCATTTTTCCCCCACTTCTACCATGGCCGAGGATTGCGGACGGGAGGAGTATGTATGTTAAAAGATGCTAATTTTGTATAGAGATATATATAAAAGCTTTTCTATCTTTTGTATCTCACCTCCCAATCCATCAATTATGGCATCTTTCTATAACATTTCTCTTTTGACCTTTATCGACTACACCAATTAAGTTTGTGCTACGTGTATTTTTTCTTTTTTATGACAAACAAATTTTATTAGTACAAGTATGATTAAAATAATGGTAGTTAATTCAAGAAATTAGTTTAAATTTTAATTCATAAATTAACATTGACGCAAAAAATGCATTCGAAATCATCTAATAGGTTTCAATTTCCAGAAAATTCAAGTCTTTCAAAATGTGGTGACATTTTTAAAATTATTGGCACAACTATAAGCTTTGGTTCTAAAATAACCAAAAGCCTATACTAATTTCAAAACTGTCACTAGAAGAATTTTTGAAAATATTTGCACAACTATCGGAATCGAAACCTATTCTTTTGCTTAGGATTAAATTTTTAGAAAAGTTATTTTCTTGACACAACATTGAACTGTTGTAGAACCTTCTCCATTGCAACTGTGAAAATCCACAATCTCCCTTTTCCATTGAAATTGAATAGGCAATTGTTGGCCTCCTTTCCACGTGAACCCCTTCTCCATTGTCATTGTTAGTCGTCGCAAAGCATTTTGTTCTCGTCTCCTCTCCTCGCGAAGCATCATGTTCTCCTCTCCTCGCCATTTCTATTCTTGATCACCACGAACCATCACTTGTTGCTTTGTGGTTTGTTTTTCTCTTTCTCGTATTTGTTTTAGTTTGTTTAATTTTTGTTCTCAATTAGGAGCACACAATGATGCGTTTTGGTCTTTGTAGCAGGTTTGTCCAGGTCGTGCCTTGCTCCATTAATTATTGACACCTTGGTCTGTTGCTCGCGCCTTCTCCTTCCATTGTTCAGCCATTCCTCATTGTGCATTCCATTGTTCGAAGCACACTCCCATATCTACATTTAAATAATTTATTTTATGTCAATATAGGCTTCAGTTCATGAACCAAAGCCTATCTTTGAAGAATGTGATGCGGTTAAGAATTTATGCATAAAACCTCCCTTTCATTGATATGCTTTGGTTGTAGAGATGAAGTAGAACCCCAAAAATAAGAAATGTCAAATAACTTTTCTCTATAAGTGTAATTATAATATTTTTATAATACAAATTGTTTTAGATTCCAATAACTTTTAGTTTATAAAATAATATTTTATTTAGTTAATATAGTGATTAATTATTTTTTGTCATTAAAATTGATTGTTATTTAATAATTTTTATTATGGTGATATTTGATAATTTTAACCTATATTTATCTTTTATTTTAGGTTAAATTACCCTTTTGGTCCCTCTATTTGTCATGAAATTTTATTTTGGTCCTTACGTTTTTTGTTGTCTCAATTTGGTCCTCATTTTCTTAAAACTGACTCAATTTGGTCCTCACCGTTAACTTTGACCAGACGTTGTTAAAGTCAATGCCACATGTCAATTTCTGGTTTTTTTTATTTTTAATATTTTTTTTTATTTTTTTGAAATTTTTTCTTTTTGACACGTGTCACTTGACAGTTGTGCCACGTGTCAAAGTGATTCAATTTGGTTCCTATATTTGTTTTTAGTTTCAATTTAGTCCCAATTTTTGTAAAAATGAAGCAATATTGTTCTTCCTCAAATTGACACTAAATTTACCTTTTTATAAATTTTATGGTGATATTCTTACTAAAATTAACGTTTTTATTAAATATTTCTATAAATATTTTAAATTAACTTTAAATTCTACACAAAACATTAGACTTTGATTTTGTTTTGAACTTGAAATTTAGTTCCTAAATTTATGTGTTACAAGTTATTTGATTTTTAATCTTTACCAAGTTTGTATAATATGATACACTTGATGCCCTTATATATGATGACAAAATTGTTAATTTTTGAAATTAAGTTTGGGGTTTAACTTTGTTTAATAATAAAACTAAAAAACAATTATTTAAAAATATTTCTATAAATATTTAATACAAATGTCAAGAATATCATCATAAGTTGTATAAAAAGATTAAATTGAGTCTCAATCTAAGGAGGGACAATATTGCTCCCTTTTTACAAAAATTGGGACTAAATTGAAACTAAAAACAAATATAGGGACCAAATTGTGTCACTTTGACACGTGGCACAACATTGAAATGACACGTGTCAAAAATAAAAATAAATTCAAAAAATATTAAAAAATATTAAAAAAAAATAAAAAAACCAGAAATTAACACGTGACATTGACTTTAACACCATCTGGTCAAAGTTAACGGTAAGGACCAAATTGAGTCATTTTTAAGAAAATGAGGACCAAATTGAGACAACGGAAAACGTGAGGACCAAAATGAAATTTCATAATAAATAGAGGGACCAAAAGGGTAATTTAACCTTTATTTTATAAAATGATAGAAAATACTCGTCGATGTTAAAGTGGTCTGTTCTCTAAAAAACATTTAACAAATTATATGTTGATGTTAAAGTAGTCCAAATTCAATCAATCTTATGTTCAATTTTCAGGTTTTCTTCCTGTGAAAAACTAGTTTCACTATCATATAAAAGTTCATACAAAGTAAGTTTATAGTTACAAACTAATAAATCTCTGGTTGCGTATAGATTTAGTCAAACTTGATTTCCTCACTAATTAATATAATATAGTGATCAACCAAGGATCAATCCTAAGATAGGCAAGGTATTTTGAATGATTATTAAATATGATTTGTGAATTGGAGGAAATCTAATAAAATCTATTAAAAACAAATGCTAAAATAACCTGAAAATGGTATGGATGTGTATGAATGCAAAGTGTTTGATGAAATGCCTAAGCCTAGTGCATGTGCAATATACAATGTGATTATCCTACACACAATCTAAACATGTGAGATGAAGCTATTGAAATTGAATTAACAACATTATATGTAGGAAATCAAAATCTGAAAATTTCTAATGAATTCATATATGAAATGTGTAAGACATGATCGTAAATCACTATAGAATGGATGAAATGATGATGTGATGATACATAATGCTTATAAATGGTCTCAATAGATCATAACAACTGGAATCACACACAATGGTTAAGTAAAATGAAAAATCCTAAATCATGAATCCTAGTTTAACAGAAATAACAAATGAACATGTAAACATGAAATTGGATGCAATGAATCACGAATTGGATGCGAAAATGGTTCAAAAACATTATGTAAAACAAGCATAAGAAATGCGAGAATGTGGAATTTGAAATTACAAAATTGATGGAACAGTGTCTGAAAGTCTGCATAATTGAATTTCATGACTCAAGTTGAATTGTTGGGTTCAATTGATCTTAATAAAAAGACATTTGATAACTAAGTTGAATGATTACGCATTCTTTGAAATTTCGACATGTTTTCAGACCGAATTCAGTGTTTTAGTAGATCATTACCATTCAATCAATTGAACTTGCTTCATGAACTCAAATCAGTAGAGAAAAGATGAAAACATAGAAATTAAACAATGGAAATGGAAGGAATAGACAAATTTATTGAACAAAAACAATCTTACAACAATTATGCACAACGAAAATGGAAGGAATCACAAATAAAATGGAGAATTCTTGGTGCCAAAGCCACTGTGTGATTAAAACTCCAAGGATGCTCCAAAATAGCAAAAAATAATGAAAATGGAGGTGCAAAATGTAGTGGTGTAAATGTGATGGTGCAAGAATGAATGAATGGTGTGTCCTTCCAAGTTCTGCAACCTCCCATAGCAGGTCGAATGATTAATACCAAACTATCAAGACTGAAAAGTTGGTAGAGAAATCGAGACCAAGATGTTAAGGTTAAATTGTCGAGAGGTTGAGGTCGAATTGTTGAGGCCGATTAATCGAGTTGTCTGATAAAGGCCGACATGTTGATGCCGATAGGTAAGGCCGACTGCTTAAGTTGATTGATGGTGGCCGACTGGTTGATGCCGATAGGTGAGGTTAACTGGCTAAGCCAACCAATAGTAGTTGATTGATAGAGGGCAACAGGTTTCCTACCGCCAGGCGCCAGGTTTCTAAGTCGTTGGGCGACTATGTTTTTCTAGTCTGTGCAATTTTTATAAAACTAAGTTTCTCGGTTCGTTAATCGTTCAATTTAGCTGAAATTTTGACAACGGGTTCATAACATGTTGCTTTTTAGTATGTAAGGTGGGATCTTGGTTTGGATATCTATAGTTGGAGATATATGATACACATGATTGCTGGTTTGGAATCCTTTAAAGTGCATGATCATGTAGGGATGATAAATTGTGGGCTTGATATAATGCATGTGAAATTATTGTAAAATGAACAAATTGTTATTGTGGGATTCGTATGTACGAAATTATTGTTGTGTGACAAGGTTAAAGTTGGGCTGATATACAGGATTCAAGGGAATGTTACAACTACTGTTTGAGTTATTTTATAAAGTTCATAAGTTGGATGCATATTGGGTTCTGATTTTGAGTTCCTTATAACATGAATGGTTCGTATTAAACCAAGTATTTGAATGGTATAAATGCATGAATCCTTGTGTAAAAATATGTGTTTCATTCTTATGACCTGTGGAATGTGCATTGAGTTTTGGTAGATGTATCAATATATTTTTGGTGGTCTAGATTGCATGTGGGGTGAGTAGGTTCATTAGAACCTATTTTGGAGTGCCAAAAACTAGTAGCATTGATGCTACTATGTGGCGCCTAGTGGCACAAGGTGCAGATAAGCTCTGGGAGAACACAACGTCAAGTAACACAGGTGATCGGCCAGGTGGCATCTGTTATGATTTTTCTTGGCAGCACTTAGGCAGTGCCAGGCGATAGTGCAAAGATCAATTTGTTCTTTTAAGTTGTGATTTGTGTGTTTGGGATGCAGGACTTGGACCAAGAGATGCTTGAAAATTTCATGAGCGGGTAGGTTCATGATTGATAATGAACACATGATAATATGAGCAAGGAGGTTCATATTATGAAGTTCTCGTGTAAGGATACGAATAGGGAGGTTCGTATGTTCTGTGCTCACACTTGAGGGCTACTTCAAGCAGGGAGGTTCGTAGCTGTTAGATCATGTGTGTTGGACTACGGGCGGGAAGGTTCGTAGAGTTTGACTACGAGAAGGGAGTTTCGTAGAGGCAGGACCACAAGCGGGCAGGTTCGTGGAAGCATGTATATCTTAGGTCCATGGTCAAGTATTTGTATGGTGTGTTTGGAATAGTCTTTTCATGTACATAATGAGGTTTAAAGTTTTACACGACTTGCGGCTTATTTCTTTGGATGTGCGTGGTCTAAAAGGCTTTGAGTGATACTTTAAGGATGGACTTTACTAGACCATTCCTTGAGTTGTGGCTCATAATGACATCCCTTAAGTTATGGCTCGGGATGGAGCATAAACACATGACATTACTTCAATTATGGCTCAGAATTGCATCCCTTGAGTTGTAACTCGGAATGACATCCCTTGAGTTGTGGCTCGAGATGGAGGATGAACACTGGACATTCCTTGAGTTGTGACTTGGAATGATGTGTGTTACCAGTGTGAGTGTGTGGGTTGTGGCTTGTACGGAGGGTCTCCATTCAATTGAGCAATCACAGGTTGTGGCCAGTGATGTGTTGATCTTGTGTCGAGAGTACGAATTGTGGTTCGTATTGGGAATTCCACCTGGCGTTGCGGAGTGTGGTCCGTAGCATGATTTTTCCCTCACATTTTCTATAAGTTATGGCTTGTAGGTGGTGGTAGCAAAGAATATCTTAAGGTTATCATTCCAAAGATGTAGAACATGGATGACATGGTGGTGGCCATGTGGGACGGAATCAGAGGATAGAGTTCCTCTGATGAGTGTGTATATATTTTTGATTTGTGATTATATATATATATATATATATATATATATATATATATATATATATATATATATATATATATATATATATATATATATATATATTTTTTTTCTCTTTCTTTTTGTA